>Ga0163154_10000066_pt1 | contig 138971 bp, 129 predicted proteins | sample OliLakLV19MP9P1_FD_148649 | JGI IMG/M metagenome (GOLD analysis project Ga0163154, IMG submission 148649) | Freshwater microbial mat bacterial communities from Lake Vanda, McMurdo Dry Valleys, Antarctica - Oligotrophic Lake LV.19.MP9.P1 | ecosystem: Environmental > Aquatic > Freshwater > Lake... | reverse complement strand
GTTGGCTCAGGCGTTTCTGTTTGTTGAGTAGCAGCTCTCACCGTTGCTGTAACAGTCGGAGTTTCACTTCGTCCTAATGTAGGAGCATTCGTGGGGCTGTAAGGAGCTTCTGGCGTAGTTGTCCCCATAGGAGTGTCTGTGGCAGGTGCATGGCTTGTGCTGGTTGGACTCGGACTAGGTGTGCCAGTTGGACTCGGACTAAGTGTGCCAGTTGGGCTCGGACTAGGTGTGCCAGTTTCTCGTCCACTAGGCAGTGTAGCGCTAGGGGTTAACGAAGGCGTCGAGCTTGCTGAAGATCCATTCGCCTCAGGCATTTGCACTCTAAGATTTGGTAACGATATAAATCCCAGTAGATATGTTCCTCCAGTTCGTCGGATTACACCAATTCCCCAAGGGCCATTACTGTCTCCTACAACTCGAAGGGTATTTGTTGCAGTATCTACTGTTACTCCAAGTCCCTGCATAGATTCCTGATCGCCCCAAATTTGAACGCCCAGATGTTCTGTTAAAAGAAGAATCTCTGTGTCTCTAGGTAGTACTTCCAGAGCACTATAATTCGTTCCGGGTCCATTTCTAAAGTTATACCTCCCAGGTAAAGTAACACTAGGCAAATTATTGAGTGATGTATCGTTTAGGTCAATACTCGTTACAGTACTACCCCCCCAAAAACCTTCTGGTATCTCAATAGTAATCATTGCTCCTGGAGGAATGAATTCGGGCCTCTTTGCCATACTTTCGGGTTCCAGATCTTGTTGAGATGCTGCCGCTTCAAATGCCTCTTTATATACTTGATCAAAGTCAATTTCCAACCTATTCAGCTCGGCATGAAAAGCACCGACAGAACTACTAATTGCTCCTGCAAAGTTGTCAACAATTAATGTTGATTCTTCCAGAGTAGCCTTATCGGTTACCCCATCCGTTTCTACTGTGGGAGTGTCTGGGAAATTCCGAGCTTGTTCTTTATCTGCTGAGATAGCAATGAGTAACCCAATTAGTGCTGCTGCTATCGGTGAAAAAGATTTAATCCGTGAGCTTCGTTCACGTTTTAAGCTCGCACGGTTTTCTGCTTTTCTCTGCTCTCTTAGCCACTCAGCTACCAATAAAATTGCTGTAGTGGATAAATCTACAGCCTGAGCAGGCCTATCGGTTTGGTTAGCTCTAAGAATCTCACCAAGACTTTTTAAAATTGTACCTGGCTGGCGTACTAGTGATCCATCAGGCCTGAGGACTCCATCTACATTTTTTTGCTTATCAAAGTCAATGACAGCTCTCGGAAAATTTTTTTCTCTGGTCATTTGTACGTCATTATTCATACTTATGTTTGTAACACATTGTGATGTGTAACGTATAGTATGACAATGTCCTTAGTGCTAATTTCCGCTCTATAACTATTATTATGAGACTCTGGGTCTCTAAAAAAATGTCCTTCAAAAGGAACATTTTCTCATTTGCCGTCTGAGCATATTACTTCGCTATTATAGGTCCCCACTAAGTTAATCACCACACATAGTAAGTGTGTAGAAAATCGGCGTTATGGCATTTATTGCAGCTACAAGATTTTTCAGATACTTCCTCTACCACTATTTAAGATACTCAGGCTTTATCACTCTTTTGCATATGCTGTTTTTTTGTTACTCTTAATTACAATGAATTTTTCTTCTTTCACTGTTTCGAAAAAGTGGTTGGCGATTGGCTGTATTCTGCTCCTTTTGTCTTTTGCAGTAATTTTCGCCTCAATTTCCCTCTGGCAGCGATCCAGAGCGAGTTCAGTCGATACTCAGGGCGTATACCAAGACGCTAATGCTATAGAAGCAGATGCTTATGCTCCTCTGGATCCCCCAATGACTGCCATAGAGCCGATGATTAAAGAGTGTCTCTTCTCGTACTTTGGTGCCTGCGTACAGCGGATTGGACCGGACTTTATCAATACGAGTAATCGTTATGAAGATTTTGCCGAGCTAGATATTCCGTATATCACTTCTTTTCATCATGAGAGTTCCTTGCCAACGTACAGAGAGCCGCTTTCATCTGAGTTGATTCAAAAGTATTTCCCCGAGTATGCGACGGTCAACCCTGTTCCGAGTTACTTTACCTCAGCCCAGATTCTTCAGCGTATTGCGATGAGAGAAAATGTAAATCCTCGCCTACTGCTGACTTTAATGGAAGTTTTTCAGTCTGGGCAAGGGCCGGTGCTGGTTTCTAAACGTTCTTCACAGTATCCTTTTTTTGATCAGCCTGAAGGATTTGCTGCTCAGTTATCTCAGGTGGCTGCTCAGTTACGAGAGCTTCAACTGAAGTATGAGTTGCAGTTGCAAGATATAGGGACTCTCCCTTCTTCGATTTCTTTTTTTGACAAAAAATATCTAGTGAGTGCAGGTGTCTCACCGGCCAGTTTAGCGATTGCGGAGTTTATGAGTCAGAATATGAAGAGTAGGAACCAATTTGAACGTGCAGTGGTCGTTGCTTCCACAGCTAAAAACTCATCTAATAATTTTGTTGAGCTGTACACGAAAATATTCCAAGTTGACCCAATCATGAACACTGAGGTAGCTTTCAAAAATTAGCTGCATAGATCAATTATTCGGGAAGAACTTCCCCTATATTGCCTTTTCTAAGGTATAATTCTCAAAATTTATGAAAATCTTCTTTACCGCATCACTGCATGGAAAAAGCAAATATAATGAGCATTATCGCCTGATTGATGAGGGTGTAAAAGCCAAGGGTCATACTATTAAGTCTGATCATATTCTCAATTACTCGATCGAAAGCTCTGGGGGTTGGGACGAGCAAAAAAACCTTCAGTATCATCGAGAAGTTATGGATGGCATTAAGCAGGCAGATGCTTTATTTGTCGAAGCCTCCTACGCCAGTACCAGTGTTGGTTATCTGATCTGCTTTGCTGTGCAAATGGGCAAGCCGGTGATTATCTTCCATAGCGGTGTAGAAGAGCCTCACATGTTTAGAACTCTGGAGAAGCTCAATGAGAAACTCCAAGTAGTTCGGTATGCTTCTTTAGAAGAATTAAAGAGCGAAGTCCCTCATGCCCTTGAATTTGTGGCGGATAGTCAGGATACCAGATTTAACTTCTTTATCTCACCAGACCATTCTCAGTACTTAGATTGGATTGCTAAAAATAGAAAAATTTCTCGGTCTGTGTACTTAAGAACTCTGATTGAGCAAGATATGAGAGAAGGTGGAGAGGACCCTCAAATTACTAACTAAAAATATGAAAATTTACTTCGTAAGTTCTATCTCAGGCAAACAAAAATACTTAGCAAACTACGAACGAATTGTAGAAGTCTTGCGGAAACAAGGTCATCAAGTGACAGAAAGTACGCTTCAACCAAGTTTTGACTATGTCTATAGCTTAAAAGAAGATCAAAAAGTAACGCATTACAACAACGTTTTGAGATGGATTAAGTCTAGTGATGTGGTGGTGACAGAAGCATCCACATCTTCACTAGGTGTTGGTTACGAAATTTCTCTATCATTAGAAAAGGGAAAGTCAGTTATTGCGCTCTATTTTGAAGGCCATGCACCTCATTTTTTGGAAGGGCTGGAATCTGAAAAGTTAACTTTGGTGAAGTACTCAATAGATAATCTGGACGAGATCTTGAAAGAAGCAATTGATTTTGTTTCCGATCAGACTGATTCTCGTTTCAACTTTTTTATCTCTCCCCGCCATGTGTCATACCTAGATATGATCTCCAAGAAGCGACGAATCCCCAAATCTGTTTACTTGCGCGAGCTTATAGAAGCAGACAAAGTGCAGAACATGGAATACGACAAATAAAACTTTCTTTTTTGATGGATATATACCACTGAGGAACAAATGACTGCTGCAAACGCAGAAAAAAAGATGCTCTTTGTCGGAATTGCTGGTGGTTCTGGAGCTGGGAAAACTACTCTTGCCCAACGACTAGAGCATCTCAATCCAGACAAGATCGCCTTACTCCATCTAGATGATTTTCAAAAATTTCAGACCGACCCTCCAGAGTTAGAAGGGCTTTCTAATTGGGAGCACCCCGACTATATAGATTGGAATGGTTTTATCGAGATTCTCATACAGTTGAGAAAAGGGCAGGTAGTGTCTATTGAACATAGGGATCCAATTGATCTTGGAAGTCAGCAAATATTTGAGGTAAGTCCGAAAAGGGTAGTTGTAGTTGAGGGCTATCTTCTTTTTTACAACTCTGTAGTTAGGAACTTACTAGATTTACTCATTTTTGTTGATGTTTCCGAACCAACGCGGATCAGTAGAAGAACCAAAATGAAGTATCCTAAGTATGTAGAGAAAGTTCTTCTGCCTATGCATCAAGAGTATGTGGAGCCCACAAGGCACTTTGCAACGCACATACTTAATGGGGAAACGATTAAGTCAGAGGTAAGTGCTCAGATTGTTGAGAGATGGATAGCTTCGAAAGCACAGAGTTTGGGGTTAGATTTGAAACTTTGATTAAAGTGGAAGGTATCTCTACTTGTGGGTGAGAGGATAACTTTTCTGACAAACCTCCGAAGCCTTTAATAAAGTGTATTTGCTTTTGTTTTTGCAATGCCAGTAAGTATTCAATCTCCGTCCAATGCCCTCCTCCAATGAAGTACAGGTGCGAAGCGAGATCTGTAAAGACATCACTCTCATCACCCCAATCTTGTCCTACTTCTATAATGTCGCTGTACAAGTCTTTTGCGACACTATCAAACTCTGTTCTATGAATAACACTTGGAACCACTGCGATAACTTGAAAACCTTGTTTTTTTGCTACCTTGGCGGCTATGTGAGGAACTCCTTGAGGGTATCCCCCGGTGAGCACAGCATATTTTTGTGGTGAGTATTGTTGTATGGTCGTATTTATAATACTCAGAGCACCTCGTTCATCAAGGAGGCTTCTAGAGGTACCAGAGAAAGCAATAATCTCTTTAGCCTTTGCAAGCTCAGAATAATTTTTTTGAGCAAGAACATTCGATTCTAACTTGACAGTACTATATGTTCCGTTGAGCTCATCTATCTCCATTGCGAGTTTAAAACTATTATTTCTAATAAGCAATCTCCCTTCATCAAAGGTAAAAAACCAGTTCTGGCCCTCCATTTTTTTTAGTTCAGCAATAAAGACAGCTTTAGATACGGCTCTTTTGCTAAATGCTTCGATTAATGACTTAATTTGTAAAAATGCTGAATTTTTCATTTACGGGTGGATTATACTCGAACTAAGTAAAAAAGACTTTCGAAGCTCATGATTTGCCGTTTCTTTTCTTGCTTTTACACCGCTTCTCCTTCTATACTAGAACAAGTATGGATACACGACAGCCTTCTCGATCTTGGTGGCGCTCCCAACCCGCTTCCTTTTACCACACCGGCCAGGTAGGAATTGTGATTATTCTGATCATGATGGTGCTTTTGACATTTGGTATTTCCTTGGCCTCTCGCTCTACTGATGAAGTGGCGCTTTCTCAACAAGAAGAGGAATCAAATCGTGTCTTCAATGCAGCTGAGGCAGGGATTGAAAAAGCGCTTTCAACAGATCTCTCCTTCGTTGGGAATGAGTTACGACCTACCCCTACTCTCATTCCTAATACTAACGCGGTTGTGGATTATGCGATTACTAAAAATCAGCGACTACAAACGAGACTTTTAGAAGGTACGACCGCGATGGTGAAGTTAAAGGATGCGACCACTGCCCTTCCAGCTACGGTGAATATTGATTGGTCCAGGGATTCTGACTGCTCTGCCGCTACTAAGCCTGCCTCACTTATCGTCTCTGTCTACTCTATCTCGGGCGGTATTACTGCTGTACGCCACTTGCCTTTTGGAGCCTGTAACCGAAATGATGACATAGCGATAGCAGGCAATGGGAGTTCTGGTTACTTCAGGCGGGCAGTGGTTTCTACGCAAGCGAGCGATGACTATATGCGGATTAAGGCTGTCTACAATGACACAGATGTTCTGGTTGCAGCATCCAGTAATCTACCGGTTCAAGCGTATCAGATTCGATCTGAGGCAAAGAGCCAGGCTGGGAACGAAACTCGAACGATTCAGGTAGTGCGTACCCTCCCAGTCTCACCCTCAATTTTCGATTATGTTGTTTATAGTGGCACCACATTGACCAAGTAGAAGGATACCTGCTCTTATGTTAAATACCGTCGCTTTTGACCTTGGATCGTACACAATTAAGGCTATCCAAGCAAAAAAACAAAAACCCTTAGTGGTTGATCGAACGATTGAGGTTTTTAATACCACGGGACTCACGTTAGCTGTGGATGATGCAAGCACTGAAAAACTTTCACAACTGATTGCAACGGTGTTTCAAGATCATGCCTTGGCGAAAACAGATGTCAGAATTGCATTGGCTGAGAATCTGGTTTCAACTAAAATTATCTCGATTCCAGTACTGACTGACGCTGAGTTAGCTTCAGCAATTAACTGGCAGGCTGAACAGCACATCCCTATTCCGCTTGAGGAGTTATCGCTCGAGTATCAAGTGGTGTATAGGCCACCAAAAGGCAGCAAGACAGATCAGATGCGAGTTTTGATGGTGGGAGTACGCAAGTCAATCGTAGACAAATACTTAGAGATTTTCCTGCGTAATGGTATAGAGCCAACCTTATTGGAGACGCAAGTTTTGGCAATTTTCCGCTCGATGCAATTTACGACTGAAGACTCTACTACTTTGGTGGTACACATGGGTGCTTCAACCACGGATATGTTTGTGGTAAGTGGTGGTGAGCTACGTTTTGTGTATACCCATGGCTCTGGTGGTCAAATCTTGACCAGAACGATTGAGCAGGCGGTTCAATTGGATGCCAAACAAGCTGAGCAGTACAAACGAAGTTATGGAATTGATCCACAGCAGCTCAACGGTAAGATGCGAGAAGTTCTTATGCCAGCGCTTCAGGTTTCTATCATGGAGATGCAAAAAGCAATTCAATTTTTTGTCAGTCAGCAGCAGGGTGAGCAAGTCAAACGGGTCTTACTTTCTGGGGGTGCTGCTCAATTGCCAGGGCTTGTACAGCTGATTACAGAAAAACTAGGTGTAGAAGTGCTCGTAGCTGCTCCTTTCACTGGGGCAACTGGAGATATTCCTGCAGGAAATCATCCTGCTTTTAGTGCCTGTGTAGGTCTACTAGGCCGAAGTATCTTATGAGCCGCGAAATCAATTTTCTTAACGAGCGTCGGAAAAGGCTAACCCGAGTGGAGCGAGAGGATCAAAAGTGGATCAGAGCTACTTTAGCCATATTTGGGGTGACTTTTATTTTTTTTCTTTGCATCTCTGGGGTAAGACTATATCTAGATCGGCAGCATCGACAGATTAAAGAAGCCCAGAGAGTGTTACGGGATCAAGTTGCGAATAACGTAGAAGTTGAGCGTTCTCTGGTAATCATGGTACACAAATTAAGTAGCTTAGCGAATATAGATCGGGATAGAGCTGAAAGACGAGCTGCAATTGGGTACTTTTCTGATATTTTTGGGGCAAATGTTTTTATTAAAGATGTGAAGTTTAATCAAAAAGAAAAGTTACTTCTGATCCGCTTAGAGTCTAAAAATATTTTCCGGCTGAGGGAAATTTTTCAGGTAGTCAGTAATGATGAAGTTCGACAAAAATTTACATCAGTAAAACCGAGTGACTTAGTCAGAAATGACGCAGGCCAATACGAAATGACCTTAGCCGTGGTGACCAAGTCAGTGAGTCTGCAGTGAGAGGTACATTTTTATGAAACTAGAACTCTCGGCCTTTTCTCTCAAGCAGCTGAAGGAGCTAAATCTTCAGCGACTCATTTATACCAGGCGTTATTTAGTTCTTTCTCTGGCTGTTCTTTTTACAAGCGGGGGGATAATTCTTTTAGCTATTCTTCCTCAGGTAAAGTGGTCTCTAGATCTACGAGACCAAGTCGGTTTAGAGAATACGGCCTTACAAGCTCTGCAAAAGAAAGTCCGGGGACTTGCGCAGGTCTCCGATTTAGAGGGGTATGGCAGCAGAGATAAGGTGGAAGCTGTCTTGCCGCTCGAAAAGCCCTTACTACCTCTCCTGACTACGGCTGGCATCATCTCGCAAGAAACAGGCGCACAAATTGTAGATATAGAGACAAATCCAGGCTTCATTGCTTCGGGTAGCGCTGCAACCAGCGCAAGAACTGCCCAAGCTGCACAGACAGTCAATAAAGTCCACGGAGTTGATACTTTGGATATTCGTGTTGAGCTGGCTGGCACACTTGATCAAATCAACTCTTTTATTAGTCGAATTGAGACAGCTGCTCCAATTACTAATGTCAGTGAAATTGAGCTTGAGCGAAACACTCCAGATGCCAAGCGGAATGTTCAGACTGGAGATTTATTTTCTGCGAAGCTGACTTTAACGACCTATTACTTTACTCAAGCAATTAAGGTGGCTGTGGATGAGCCGTTACCAGAAATTGGAGTTACTGAGCGAAATTTCTTAAATCAACTGGAGACCTACACTTTCCCCGCCATGGACAAAGTTAATCAAGTACAAGGTGGTGGACAGGAAGATTTATTTGGAACAAGTCTTGAGACGAGCCCGTAAGCGTCACTCGGCAATGGTGACGTAGGCGCGGATGTTCTCTTTTACAGCGCGAACTTTGGCTAAGTTGCGAATAACCTGGATAATACGACCATTTTTGCCAATTACTTTGCCCATGTCTTCTTGATGAACAAAAAGTGTGTAGGTGAAACCTTCTTCAGTCTCAGCTTCTTCCACGCGCACATCCTCTGGATGGTCAACAATGTGATTAAGAATGAATTCGAGTAAATTTTTCATGGGCTCCTTACCGACATTTAGAAGATCAGTATACTAAATTTAGGCTGCTTCAGCTGGAGGAGCTTCAGTAACTGGTGCTACTGGAGATGGTTCAGCGACAACTTCTTCAACTGGGGTAGCCGCAGCTTCATTGGCAGCTTTCAAGTCGTCCGCCTCGCTTTGCTTGGCAGCAGCAGCTTTTGCTCTAGCCTTCTTGGATGGTTTGGCTTTTTTGGGAGGGAATGGATTTCCAGATTGGAAACGGGCAATTAAAGATGCAACGGTGTCAGTAGGTTGAGCACCTTTCTGCTTCCAGGTTTCAACCTTATCTAAGTTAATTTCAAGCACTTTTGGTTGTAGATGAGGTGCGTAGTGGCCAATAGATTCTACGTACTTACCGTCACGTTTGTCACGGGCTTCATTGACGACAATACGATAATGTGGCTGTTTCTTTTTTCCGAATCGGGCGAGCTTAATTTTTAGCATGGGGGGAATTATACCTTGAGGGGACCTTTCACTCAAGCAGGAGCTTGAACCTTTGAAAGTAATCGATCTAAGAGCTCAGTATTCTCCAAAACAGCTTGTGCAGCCACCTGCTGAGCCAGTTGTTTACTGCGGCCAGAACCGGTGGTGGTGTCTTCACCCTTGATGACCACTTTGACGGTAAACTCTCGATCATGATCTGGGCCATCTTCACTGACCAGGACATACTCGGGCGCATTTAGGCCGCTAGCTTGAAGGACCTCTTGTAGCTGGCTCTTGGCATCTTTGTAGAGCTTCTTTTTTTGAATCATATCAATTTTAGGTAAAAGCTCTTTCTTTAAAAACTCAGTGACAGCTAATAATCCCTGGTCAAGGAATAATGCTCCAATCAAGGCTTCTAGAGCGTTTGCCAGTAGTCCGACATTTTGGCGACCCCCTGAAGCCTCTTCCCCTTTACTCATAAAAAGTTTTTCGCCTAATCCCAGCAAAAGTGCTACTTCGGCTAAGGTCGTTGTTTTGACTAATGCACTTCTATATGCAGTCAACATCCCTTCTTGTTCTTGAGGAAAACGTTGAAAAAGGTACTCCGTCGTGACCAGCTCAAGAACCGCATCACCCAGAAACTCTAACCGTTCATTCGATTCGGCTGAAGTGGTGGCGTGCTCATTTAAGGCACTCCGGTGAGTCAGAGCAGTTATAAGAAGTGCATTATTTTGAAAAGTAGGAAGAGCCATATACGGGTTTAGAATTCTGCTTGCATTTGTCGTTCATCTTCGATCATTTGGGCTAATTCTCCAACTGTTTGACAGTCCTCGAGGTTTTCCATGTCCAATCCAAGTTCGGGAAAACTATTTTGAATTCTCATCAAAATAATCTTGTGAATTGGTGTCATCTCGATGTCTAAGTCTTCTTCACTAAAGTCAGATTCAAGTGAGACTTCTTCCGGCTCCAAGATTAACTTTTCAGCGACGATATGTTGGATAGCCGTAAAAGTAGCTTGAAAACGATCGTTTTGGACATCATTTATAATAGCCTGCTGCATTGGACTCCTAAATAAACCATATTTTTATCAGTTACTCATGGCGTGAGAAGATGAGCGAGTACTCCATTCACAAACCTAGATGAACTTTCTGTTCCGAATTCTTTGGCCAGTTCTACGGCTTCATCAATCAGCACCTTCTTTGGTGTCTGCGTTGTTTTCCATTCAAACATAATGGTCCGTAAAATCGCAAGGTCCACTTTGTTAATGTCAGGGATTGGCCGTTCAGGTGCCAACCGAGCAATATCCTGATCAATCCCCTCTATCTCTTTAATCAACTCAGCCAGATGAGGATGCTTTTCTACAAAAGCAGTTTTCAGTTCTTCACTTTGATGGAAAGTAAAGGCAAACAATTGCTGCATCACAGCTATCCGGCGTAGATGACGGGGATCTGCTGTTGGCGCGACTGATGTACTTTGTGTATCCTGCACTGCCAGTATCGTACTGGTTTTCAATATTGAATCAAGGGGAAGATGTGTGTCCAGTACGTATCAAACTGCACCAAAAACACTAGTACTACTCTTCTTACTCCAATTATCCACCTTTGTGCTGCGTTCGAGTCGATTTCTTAACTGGAAGGGCTTGACGATTACTGCGTGGTCCAACTGGTGAAACTCCAGGCATAGAGCCGGCATTTGTTGCGGCTGCCTTTTTCTTCTCAGGCGTTGCTGCTTTATCAGTAGCAACTTTTGAAGGGTCACCCAGCAAACGTAAAATCTTACTAAATAATGTTCGCTTATGAAGCGGAATAGTGTGCATTTTGACATCAACGCGCAGCTTGGGAGTGTTCCCATGGCGACGTTTGCCTCGTTCAACACTAGTGATCTTATTTTTTGGATGCGCTGACATGGTGTCCTTCTCAAACAGTAATAACGAACTCAAACGAAGTGAAATTATACCGTGCTTGAGTAAAAAGACAATGTTGAAGATTTCTGTCTTGAAATGAATACGGGAGGAGGACCAATATCCCGCTGAGTTTGCAACATATTCTAACGACTAGCCCGGCTCTTAATTTGCCAGCGGGACCGCTTGGTCAGTCAGAATTTTTTTCTCAAGCAATGAGTGGTAAGTAATGTTCTCTCTGATGAACAGCTCAAAAAGTTGCCGAGCCTGGGTAATGAGCTCCAGGTTACTCCAGGTGGCAAACTGCAGATCATCAAACCCGTGTTGCTGCAATCCAAAGATGTCACCCGCTCCCCGGCGTTGGAGGTCTTGTTCGGCGAGCTCGAGGCCGTTATGAGTTCGGGAGAAGAGGGTCAGTCGTTTTTTAATTTCGCTATCTTTAGCGTTGGTAAAGAGCAGACAGTATGATTGTTGAGTTGCCCGCCCTACCCTTCCCCGCAGCTGATGCAGGCTCGCGAGTCCAAATCGTTCCGCCGCTTCAATCACGATGATCGAGGCGGCCGGTAAGTCGACGCCGACTTCCACAATTGGAGTAGTGACCAGAATATCAATCTCTTTTTGGTAGAGCTGGGTGGTAATTTCCAGTTGTTCTTTTTTAGGAACTTTGCCGTGGAGCAAGGAAATTCTCAGGGATTTTTTACTCAGCTTGGAGAAAGTAGCCTGAATCTGTTCGTACATTTCTTTAGCAGCAGCCACGTTTTCCAAGGCTTCAATACGAGAGGTGTCAATAAAAGGACACACAATCAGCGCTTGGTTGGGTTGTTGAGTTTTTAATTGTTCTGCAATCCACTCATAACTGCTCTGGCGTTTACTTTCAGGTACCAGCCAGGTTTTGACTGGCTTTCTGCCAGGAGGTAGTTCATCAATAACACTTAAACTGAGGTGCGAGAAAATAGTCAGCATTAATGTCCGAGGAATTGGAGTCGCCGACAAAGTCAGAATGTGGGGCTGGATTGAGAGCGATTGGGTTAATGAGCGCTGTCGGACGCCAAAACGATGTTGTTCGTCATAAATCACGAGTGCTGGCTGTAGCTGATCTAGCTTGCTGAACACCGCGTGCGTGCCAATATAGAGGGTTGGGAGCTTGGTTTCTTGGAGCTTGGTTTTACCAGTCAGTAGCTGGATTGGTAACTGAGGGAAAAGTTTTTGAAAAGTAACACAATGCTGTTCCGCCAGGATCTGGGTGGGAGCAACGAAGCAAGCATTGTGGCCAGCAGCTAACACAAAATGACAGGCAATCCCTGCCACTGCAGTTTTCCCTGAGCCGACGTCACCAATTAAAAGGCGATTCATTGGCCGCTCAGCTGCGATATCTGCCAGCACTTCTGTAGTGCAACGTTTTTGAGCGTCAGTTAGCTCAAATGGGAGAGCAGGAAGCTCAGTAGGACTCGATAAAATCTGTAACGATTTTCTCTCTCGATACCACTCCTCTTTCAGTTGGTGAGAGTACTGAATCAACGCCAATAATTCTTCTAGGGCGAACCGCTCTCGACTCACTACAATGTGTTCTTCTGAATCTGGAAAATGAATTTGTTGGAATGCTGTGCTGAGTTCATATGGTGGCGGAGTAGCCAGTTTTTGCAACTCATCTGTCATTGGATCTAGCACATCCAAGATGTGTTTCAGTAAGCGGCGGAGGGTGGCGGGTGGAATGCCAGAAATTGCCGAGTAAATTGGGACCAGCCTGCCTGTATGAATGGTATCTTCAGTGAACGGCTCGGTAGTTGGCTGGATCATGGTGCCGCGGTCATTGAGCTTACCGCTGACAAAAAAGATTTTGCCTTTGACTAGGCGATCTACGACATGAGGGTTGTTAAACCACATCAGCTTGAGGTGGCCAGTGCCGTCTTTGATAGTGGCGGACTGAATCGAGCGACGACCTTTATAGTAGTTGCTGCTCGCGGTTATCTCTCCCACTACGGTAACCAGCTCACCTGGTTGAAGCTCAGAAATTTGCTTCTTGGTTGAACGGTCTTCGTAGCGAAGAGGCGCAAAAAGTAATAGGTCTTTGACCGTGACCAGACTACGCTCAGCGAACGCCTCAGCATTTGAGGGTCCAATGCCCTTCACAGTGTCTAATGGAGTGGCTAACGAGTACATGCTTCGACTCTAAAGGAAGTTGGGTCTGTTGTAAATTGAGACTAAAATAATGTCGCAACGCCAGCAACACTGCTAAGTAGAATGCTCAAGATCGCCACAATGGCAAAAATGAATAAAAATCGTTGGCGAGTTTTATGTGTCATAGCTAATTCTTAATCAAACGGAAAAAATTCCGCTTCCCTACTTTAATCGTCTCAACTTCAGCTAGAGAAATAACTTGATTCGGATCTGTGGGGCGCATTCCTGAAGGTAAGACCTCTACTCCACCTTGCTCGATTAGGCGTCGCAGCTCATTTGACGATTGCTCAGACAAACAGGCTTTGACTAAATCCAGCACGCGCATTTCTGCTACTGAAACCTGAACTTCCTTCAGCTCCTTTGGAACCTGCTTGTTCTGCACGGTTCGCTCAAAGTGCGCTGCGGCAGCCTCAGTGTCCTCAGTCGTGTGGTACATCTGAGTAATGGTGTGGGCCAGCTGCTTCTTGAAAGTAATTGGGTTGTCCCCTGCAGCCATGGCGCGCTGCATCTCGGCAATTTCCGCCTCAGCCAAGTCAGTCAGCAACGTAAAGTACTCAACAATTTGCTGGTCAGCGATAGACATCAACTTGCCGTACATATCATTTGGCGCCTCTGTCAAGCCAATATAGTTACCATAACTCTTGCTCATCTTTCGGCCGTCAGTGCCATTGATGATTGGAGTGGTCAGCACCCACTTCTCGTGGTTGTTGTACATCCGTTGCAGGTGACGACCCATCATCATATTAAAGGTCTGGTCAGTGCCACCCAGCTCGAGGTCTACGTCCATGGCTACCGAGTCGTAACCTTGGAGTAATGGGTACATGATCTCGTGTCCGTGAATTGGAAGGCCCTTTTGTAAGCGATCCTGGAACATGTCTCGTTCGATCAACTGTTGGACTGTAGTTTGGGCCATCAACTTGACCATGTCCGCAAAGTTTAGTTTATCGAGCCAGTCGCCATTATGGAGAATGCGAATTTTATCAAAATCAAGAATTTTTTGAGCTTGACTCTGCCAGTTTTTAAAGTTTTCTTGAATAACCTCGTCAGTCAGGACAGGCCTGGTGGTATCCCGACCTGTGGGGTCGCCAATGCGCACGGTGCCATTACCGATCAGTAAAATCACGTCATGACCAAGTTCTGCAAATTGCTGCAACTTTCTCAAGACTACTGAGTGGCCGAGAGTCAAAAACGCACCAGTTGGGTCAATGCCTAGGTAGACGCGAATTTTGCGCTCGCTCATTAACTTCGCCAGGTTTTCAGCTCCGGGGAGGACTTCAGCAACTCCGCGAGTTAAGACATCAGGTAGGGGGGTATTGCTCATAACAAAAGCGATTATACCTGAAAATGCTGCGTGTTTTTGGAAAGAAATTGCGACTATTTTTAGGCATGCAACAAAACACTCCTTCTTTGCAATTTCACTTTCCCGATACTGAGCTGACGTCAGCTCTCCAGCCGTCTGCCACGCTGCGCTTGGCGTCAGCCGAAAAAGTCAAGCGTCGGCAGGATCAACTTCGCTCTGCCACTGCCCAAGAATTTACCCAGCTTTTTCAGACCACTTTGGATCTGGAGGCAGTGGCTTCGCGCAACATTGAAAATTTAATTGGGGCGATTTCGGTCCCAGTCGGAGTAGCTGGGCCAGTTGCTATCCATGGCCAAGAACTAGATGAAGAAGTAGTCATCCCGCTTGCGACCACTGAAGGTCGGCTCGTAGCCAGCGTCCATCGAGGTTGTAAGGCTATTAATGCAGCAGGTGGTGCTCAGGTTTTGGTCAAAAAAATTGGTATGTCACGCGCACCAGTTTTTCGCTGCGCCAGTGGAGCTGAAGCGGCGGAGTTTGTGAAACAGGTAGAAACACTCTTTCCCCGCTTGCAAGAAATTGCTACTCAAAGTAGTCAGCATCTCCTTCTCAGTTCCTGGAAAAGCTGGATTCGCGGCCGTCAAGTGTACTTGCGCTTGGTGTTTGATCCAGACCAAGCCATGGGCATGAACATGGTAACGATTGCTTCCGACGCCATTAGTCATTTTTTGGAACTGGAAACCGGAGCGCAGCTTTTGGCCCTCTCTAGTAATGTCTGTTGCGACAAAAAAGATTCAGTCATAAATCGAATCGAAGGGCGTGGCTACTGGGCGCAGGCAGAAGTGTTCATCTCTGCCCGGCAACTGCGAGACATTTTAAAGTGTTCGGTTGAACAGCTGGTGCAGGCTCACGTGGCCAAGAACTTAGTTGGTTCAAATGTGGCCGGCTCTTTTTCGCAGAATATGCAGGTGGGAAATGTGATTGCGGCACTCTACTTGGCGACTGGCCAAGACCTTGCTCACGTGACCGACGGCAGCCAGGCCTCGACCACGATTGAAGCGACGGATGATGGCATTTACGCAGCAGTCACTTTACCTAACCTGGCGATTGGCGTAGTTGGTGGCGGAACTTGGTTGCCAGCTCAAGCTGAGGCGAGACAGCTGATTCGTCTCGGGAAAGAGCTGAGTGCAGAGCAGCTCGCCCAAGTAATTGCGACGGCTGCTTTGGCCGCCGAGCTCTCTGGTATGGCAGCGATGTCCACTCATACCTTGGCTCAAGCACATGCTTCTTTAAAACGGACAATTCCAGAGTAATTATGCGTATTTCTAGACCGGTCGGCATTCTTTCCTACGGCACGTACCTGCCGGCTTTTGTGGTCAGTGGTGAGGAAATTGAGCGTGCCCAATCCAAAGTCGGTGAAAACCTCGCTGGCAGTTTAGGTGTGAGCCAAAAAACAGTTCCTAACCAAGATGAAGATACCGCTACCTTCTCAGTTGCTGCCGCATTTCAAGCTACCCAACGCTGGGCCGGCAGCCAAGCAGACATTGGCGCGTTATTTATTGGTAGCGAAAGCCATCCGTATGCAGTCAAGCCAACTGGGACGATGGTGCATCGGGCTCTGGGCTTGAGTGAGGACATGGCGCTAGCTGATCTACAGTTCGCCTGCAAAGCTGGAACGCAGTCACTCCAGGTTGGCACGGCGTATGTGTTGTCTGAGATGGCAAAAGTGGCGCTGGCGATTGGAGCTGATACAGCGCAAGGCAGGCCCGGCGATGTCTTAGAATTTACCGCTGGCGCGGGTGCGGCGGCGTACTTAATTGGCCAAGAAAATATTTTAGTGAAAATCTTAGCAACGGCTTCAGTGGCCAGCGATACACCTGATTTTTGGCGCCGACCGGGCCAGGCTTATCCGGAGCATGCAGGTCGATTTACGGGGGGGCCAGGCTACTTTCACCATATTGCTTTGGCTACGCAAAAAATTCTCGCCGAAACACAGCTTACTCCAGATCAACTCGACTACTGCGTCTTTCACACGCCCAATGGCAAGTTCCCAGTTACAGTAGCGCATCAGCTAGGATTTACCCCCAAGCAACTCGCACCCAGCTTAGTCGTTAAAAATATTGGAAATACCTACGCGGCAGCTTCGCTGTTGGCTTTGGCTGCTGTTCTCGATCAGGCACCAGCTGGGGCAAAAGTTCTGATGACTTCCTACGGCTCAGGCTCAGGCGCCGATTGCTTCTTGTTGGAAACGACTCCCCTCCTAGTCCAAAAAAGAAAATCCTGGAGGAACCTGGTCCAGGATCAGATTGAGCGTACCAACCCTATTTCCTATCAAACCTACCGTCGCTACACAGAGACTACCCAACAGCTATGAAAATTTCTATTCTTGGCAGCTCGATTACTGACTTTGGCGAACTCTGGGATAAATCTTTGGAAGATCTCTTTGCCAGCGCCATTGATGGCGCCTTGCAGCACGCTCACTTGGATTCCAAAGATATTGAGGCAGTGTTTGTGGCCAACATGGCTGCGGGGAGCTTGAATCATCAACGTCAGCTCAATGCCTTAGTCGCTCAGCACTTTCCCCACTATCCCCCAGCCATGCGCCTCGAAGCAGCCTGCGCTTCCGGTGGGGTGGCGATGCTGGCCGCAGAGTATGCGTTACTAGCCGGCCAGTTTAAAACGGTACTGGTGGTGGGGGCCGAAAAAATGACTGATGTCTCCTCGCCTGAATTAACCAATATCCTCTCTTCTGCAGCCTACTCCGCTACTGAACAAGGGAGCACTTTTCCAACGCTCTATGCGCTGTTCGCGCAGCATCATATGCACAAGTATGGGACCACCCGGCGCCAGCTCTCGAGCGTAGTCGTCAAGAACCACCTGCATGCCCTTGATAATCCACATGCGCAGTTTCATAAAAAGTTAACCATCGAACAAGTAGAGGCCAGCGCAGTTGTTGCTACGCCACTTCATTTGCTGGACTGCTCCCCAATTACCGACGGCGCTGCGGCGGTGATTCTGACCACGAACGCAGTCAGCAAAAAGCCCACCATCCTCGGCTGGGGTCAGGGACAAGATAGCTTAGACTTAGCGGGGCGGGACTCACTCGATGAGCTCCGAGCTACTCGCCAGGCTGCGGAAAAGGCCTACACAGCGGCTCAGCTCTCCGCCAAAGACATCCAGGTCGCCGAAGTACATGACTGTTTTACCATCGCCGAGCTGTTTGCCATTGAAGACCTGGGCTTTGTACCCAAGGGCCAAGCAGGCAGAGCTACAGAAAACTCGCTGACCACGTATGGCGGCCAAGTCGTCGTCAATCCATCGGGAGGTCTGAAAGCCTCTGGCCACCCGACCGGTGCCACCGGCGTCAAGCAAGTCGCTTACTTGGCCCAATTACTAGAAAAACAGCAGTATCAGTATGGTTTAACTCATAATGTCGGTGGTAGCGGTGCCACGGCAGTGGTCCATATCCTGGGAGGTACTTCATGAATCCAGCTCAATATTGGCGCAGTAGCAAAACTTGGCAAAAATGGTTGGGAAAAACTGGTACAGTTTTGAGCTCCAGCGTCGTTCACGTCGCCAGTGCCGAGTTTGCAGCCTGCGCTCCATATAGCTATGCGTTGATCGACTTTGGCAACGAAAAACATGAGTTTATGGGTGTAGATCAGGAAATTTTGGCGGCTGGAGACCAAGTCCAGTGCGTTTTTCGGAAGATGGAAACGCCCCAGTTGGAAGCGTTGATCCCGTATGGCATGAAGGTCCAAAAAATCTCATGACAGCTTCAGTTGCTCGTGGCTACTCCTCTGGAAAAATAATCATCAGTGGTGAACACAGCGCAGTCTATGGCTACCCCGCGGTGGTGAGCTTGATTAGCTTAGGGGTGACGGCGGAGGTGGTGACGCATTCTCATACCCCGACGCCGCGGCGATTCAAGCAACAAATTCTGAGTATTTTTGCCCAACGATTTACGGTGGACGTCAGTAAGTTGTCGCTCAGCTTCACCGGAGATCTCCCGATTGGAGCCAGATTAGGTTCCTCAGCGGCAAGTGCCCATGCCGCGTTTCAGGCTTTGGCGACACACTTTTCTAAAAAAATCAGCCAACCCGAGATGATTGAGCTAGTCCAGGCTAGCGAAGTGTATGCACATGGCACACCAAGTGGAATAGACACGGTCACGGTCGTCGTGGGAGGAGTATTGGAGTTTGAACGCCGAGCAGCAGGCTTATGGCATCAAGAGCTGCCAGTGAAGAAAGAGCCGACCCAATTTTTATTAGTAAACTCTGGAAAATCTCAGGAAAACACCAAAGAGATGGTGACGCTGGTGCGAGAAAATCTGTCTGCGAAGCCGTCGCTAAAAAAGGTCCTTAGCCAAATGGGACAGGTCACAAGAAACTTCATTGACAGCATTAAAATTGGCAGTCCAGACATGTCTCTGCTAAAGGAAAATCAGCGATTATTAGAGGAGCTGGGTGTGGTTTCGCCTCGGACCATGTCGATGATTCGTGAGATTGAGCAGCTAGGTGGTGTTGCCAAGGTGAGTGGTGGGGCTGGCATTACCAAAGGCTCGGGTATGCTGCTGTGCTATCATCAAGATTCAGAGAAGCTAGTAGCTCTTTGTCAAGAAAAGAAGTGGCAGTTCTATAGAACAAGCATCTTGATTTAATCGGAAGCACATTTCGTATTCCAAAGGCCAAGAAATAATGAAGAAAATGCTGTTGTTCATCACTCTGAGCGTTCTTAGTCTCGCTACTTTCATCCTTTTTACTCTCTTCGTTCGCGCCAACCTCACTGATAGCCTGGACTTCGATTTGATGGTCAAGATCCAGGATGCCACCCCACGTCGTCTGGACCAGTTTTTCTTACTTTTTACGACCCTAGCCAAGTTCCAGGTGATGAGTGTACTGTTGATAGTCATTCTGCTAATTTGGCGCAAATGGCTCGGGCTGTTTGTCCTACCAATTTTATTTGTGATTGCTCACGTGATTGAGGTGATTGGCAAAGAGTTGCTCTTTCACTCCCCACCCCCATTTATGTTTTACCGTCACCCAACTGAGTTTATTTTTCCAGAGCTACATACGTTTGACCATTCTTCTTATCCATCGGGTCACAGCTTGCGCATTGTGTTTGTTGGTATGACGCTGCTGTTTCTATTATGGCAATTGAAGAAGTTGCCTGTCTGGCTACGGGCGGCCCTGATTGTGATCTGTGCGGGACTCATTTTCCTGACTTTATATAGTCGGGTGAGCTTGGGTGAGCATTGGCCAAGCGATGTGGTGGGAGGTGCTTTGCTGGGTCTAGGGATGGTGAGTGTTGGGCTGATTTTTTTGGAGGAGAACTCTGACAAAAAAATTAAGTGACTAAATTCCTTAGCGTGTAAAATAAAAATATGATTGATTTAATTAGAACTGATATCGTGTGGAACACAATTCAAGAAGACGTACCCAAGCCTAAAAAGCAGATTCAAGCTACCCTTGAAAATACCGAGTTGTAAGTAACGCAATTCACCCCGAAAGCTGTTAAAATGAAGCTATGGAAATTAACTTGACGGCAATCTGGGAAAGTCTTACCAGACCCTTCTCGAGTTTGAAAAGACTCATTACTAAGCGTGGTCGCTCGCGCCGGCATATTAACTTTGCGCAATCTACCCCATCTTTCCGAGGTACTCGCTCTACATCAGCTGAAAAACAGCTCAGAAAAGTCAAGCTACTTCGCTTGGGTGCGATGCTGCTTTTCGGTGGCGTAATTTTTGGTTTTGTGACATTTTTTGGTGTGTTTGCGTGGATCTCGCGTGATCTTCCTAAGCCTGGACAGGTTGTCAAAAGGGATGGGTTCACGACCAAGATTTTTGACCGCAATGGCAAGCTGATTTATGACCTCTTTACTGAGGAACGTCGGGATCCAATTTCGATTGATAAAGTGCCTGATTACCTGAAGAAAGCCACGGTGGCAGTAGAAGATAAGGATTTCTATCGACACGGCGGTTTTGACCCGTTGACGCCCTTTAGAATTGTCTACAACTACGTGTTTCGTGGTGGCCGCGTGGTTGGTGGCTCGACTTTAACTCAGCAACTGGTGAAGAATGCCTTGCTCACCAATGAGCGCTCGGTGACGCGGAAGTTTCGCGAGCTTGTCCTGGCATTACAGATTGAGCGGAAATTTACCAAAGACCAAATTTTAGAGCTCTACATGAATGAGGCGCCGTATGGTGGGAACTCAGTCGGAGTTGGAGCTGCTGCCCAAATTTATTTTAACAAACCGGTCGAGGCCTTAACCCTGGTGGAATCTGCTATCTTGGCCGGGTTGCCCCAACGCCCAACTGCCTACTCGCCGCATACCGGTAGAAGTGACGAGAATGGCGTGCCGCTCTGGAAGCTGCGCGCCTTAGGTGTCTTGCGAAGAATGTACGAGGATTCGTACGTCAGTAAAGAACAATATGATCAGGCTATTAAGGATCTGGATACCGTAGTATTTACCTCTGGCCGATCTGAGATTGCGGCGCCACATTTTGTGTTTTATGTGCGTGACCTCCTAGAGAAGCAGTTTGGTGAAGGCGTGGTTGCTAAAGGTGGTTTGCAAGTGACCACCAGTCTTGATTTGGATCTGCAGCTTAAGGCCCAACAAATTGTCAAAGAAGAAATCGAAAAAGTCAAAGACGTCAATATTACCAACGGCTCTGCGATGGTGGTGAATCCCAAAACTGGAGAAATTTTGAGTATGGTCGGCAGCGCTGACTACAATAGTGAAGAAATTGATGGCAAGTTTAATGTTGCCGTTGATGGTTTACGCCAGCCAGGCTCTTCAATAAAGCCCGTTACCTACTTAGCGATGCTGCGCAAAGGCTTTACCCCAGCGACGATGCTGGCTGATGTGCCAACTACGTTTATTCGCAACTCCAACGATAAAACAGAGAAGCCATATGAGCCAAAGAACTACGACGGGAAGTTCCGTGGGCCGGTCAGTGTACGCAATAGTTTGGGCAACTCGCTGAATATTCCAGCGGTCAAATCACTTGCCATGGTGGGAGTCAAAGACTTCTTGCAACTGGCGACTGAGATGGGCTTCCCGACCTTGAAGCCAACTGAGGAGAACATGAGGAGATTTGGGTTGGCCGTGACTTTGGGAGGCGCCGAAGTGCATTTAATTGATACGGTCACTTCCTTTAGTAGCTTTGCGAATGGTGGGATGAAAGTAGAGCCAGTGGCAATCTTGAAAGTAGAAGATACACGTGGCCGCCGCTTATTTGAGTATCGGCCAGTGCAAGGACGCCGGGTTATTGAAGAGTCAGAAGCCTTTTTAATCAGCCATATTTTGTCTGACAACTCTGCTCGCCAAATGGCTTTTGGGACCACGTCGCTGCTCAATACTGGGAAGCCAATTGCGGTCAAAACCGGAACCACCAATGATCAAAAAGATAACTGGACAATTGGCTGGAGCCAAGAAATTATGGTGGGCACTTGGGTGGGAAATAACAATAGTTCAGCTATGAAGAAAGTCGCATCTGGTATTACCGGAGCCTCACCAATCTGGCGAAAAATTATTGATGAAGCAATGAAAACTGGATATAAAGCACCTGAGTGGAAAGTCCCAGATACCGTGGAAGAAGTAGAGCTAGACGTGATCTCTGGCTACCCTGCGCACGATGGCTATCCTGCTCGTAAAGAGTTTGTAATCAAGGGAACGAAACCTGTTTTACCAGATCCAATCCATGCCAAGTTGAAACTCTGCCGGGGTGAAAATAAGTTAGCGACAGATGCTCGGATTGCCAACGGCGATTACGATGAAAAAGAATTTGTAATTCTGCGCGAAAACGATCCGTATGCAGTTGACGGTGTGAATCGTTGGCAACAAGCAATTGATGCTTGGGTGAACGGTCAAGCCGATGAGAAGTACAAAGCCCCAACAGATTTCTGTGGTGAAAATAGTGAGACGGTAGTCAAGATTGACCAACCGCAAAACGAGCGCAAGTACGAGACTGAAGATATCACGGTGGAGATTGTGGCCGACTCTGGTGATGGAATTGAGAAAATTGAGCTATGGGTAAACGGCAGCGTTCGCGAAACAATCAATAACAGAACCTACAAAGGGACAATTAAGTTACCAGCTGGCCAATATGAGCTGCAGGCTAAGGCAAAGTCCCGAGGCGGAAAAGAGGCTTCTAGTGGCACAGTACGAATTGGGACTGGTGGCCAGGATTGGAAGAAGCCTGATCCTGTACCTACTCCATCCCCGACGCTGGTGCCAACTCCTACCCCAGCGCCGAGCCCCACACCGCTTATTTCTCCGTTGCCGAGTCCATAAAGGTATCAGGTATGTCAAATGAAAGGGCACTTACCAATCCATTGACTGGAAGAGTTACCGGAATTGAGGTAATACACGGAAAAAGATAGATGAAGGAACAGAACTAAAGATTCGTATTTTAGCTGAAGTTTGCTGCAGACTTAATGGTGAAAGGACTAGGCAGGTACGTCTTGTAGAAAGAGTCCACAAAGCTGATCAAATACTTGAAGTATGGAAGGCATGTAAAAGAGTTGGGTTACCTGTCGTCCCGACTCTGAGGATGACTAGCAAGGGAACGTTGTTGGTAACTGACCTCAAGTCTGATACTAATGAGATCTATGGCAAGGATACAGCGCAAGATGCCACCACTAAAAGACTGATAACTGGACTCTCACTAACGGATAGTACTTTCATTCGCAATTATAGTCATTTACGAGATGAAGTTCAGCGAAAAGCAGATGAGTTCGCAGAATTAGCCGCAAGAGAAGGGGTTTCTCTTGCTAAAGATGATCCCTTTGCTCTAATCCTTGATGGGAATTCGAAATTTAACATAGCTATGCCAGATCTAGCTTTAGTACAGGTTGAAGCACATCCGAAAGAAACAGAGTATCAATCTCTTCTAAGGCTCAACTTATCACAAGTGTCAGTTTTCATAGATTTCTTGGACTCTACTAAAAATAACTTATTAAAGGTCGACCCTTTTCACTCCATAGATAGAGAAGACAGCTACTAGCAGCCCTGTCTGTGTAGTCAATAGATAGTGATCAAAAATTAGAGCAGGCAGCAGTAAAACTGTTGCTATGCTAACGGCCTTAAATAAATTCGGTGCTTTTTTCTTAAGCAAAAGGGTGCCGCTTAGTGTCATTCCTACACCCACAAGACCCATCTCTGCTAGCCATAGAAGGCCGGTATGATGAACTGGCTGCACAAAGCGGACTACTTCCATCAGAGGTGCAAAATTCTCTAACTGCACAGTAAAGTTATTGAGTCCAACCCCCCAAATTATAGATTCTACAGCCATATTAAAAGATGCGATAATTAGAACTAATCTCCGATAAATGAATACGTTCTCAGTAAATATTTTTGCAAGTGCAAGAGTGGCTGGAATTACTATCACTGAGGCTGCTGCAACTCCGGCAAGTAATCTATTCTTGTGTTTTTCGACAACTTTCTTTCCGATTCTAGTAACCAAAAGTAAACTTATTCCCAATATTAACCACGCGGAAATTGATTGGGTTAAAAATAGCGCAATAGTCATAGGTCCAAGCATTAGCCAGACAAAAGCGCCATGATTCTTGTCTCTGGTTTTCAATACTAAAAAAACCCCCACAGCCAAAATTCCCCCCAAAATATTTGGATGAGCAGTAGTCCCGTACGGCAAAATTTTCTCTACACCATTAAAAATCCCGGTGGCGATTCCTCCACCTTGTGTCAAGCGTGTTTCACCTAAAAAAAGATAGGAAGGAAAGAAAGAGCTCTGTTTCCAGAACTGGAAAATTGCAAGCAGGGACTGAAAAATGACCATTGTGAGAAAGCATATTTTTATCCAGCGCTGCGAAAATAACTCTTTATGATTCAATAAAAATGCTGCCAACAATCCCATTTCGACGTACTTCAAAAAAAGCCAAATGGCTGCAAATGGTTTGGGGGTAAAAAACTGACGACAGAAAATCAGCAGCAGCAAAGTGAAGAAAATTAGGAGAGCATTGGAGTTCTTTTTTAGAACAGAAAAATCAAACTTTTTTCTATTTATTACCCTCTGCACCAGCCACGTGCCTAGTAAGATAAAAATCACCAAATCACTCAGGTACAGCTTTGGTAATAAGTAATCTACTAATAACCCGTGGACATACGCCGAGGACTCGAAGAACTTCAAGAATAAATTCGATGGGATCAAAAAAATTAACACACCCAGCCAAAAGGTATACCATTGAGCTATCGAAAAATTCCGAGCCGGGGTGGTCATAACCCTACTCCAATTTGCCAACTAGGTTTCCACTCCATTTTTCTGCAACCGTTTGAACTACTTTTTTGCGGAGCGGCGAGACTTCATCAACGGTAATGTTTTTTGTTGGATCAGTGTAGGTAAATCGCAGCGTCATGTTCTGACCAAACACGTCGCTGAGCCCGATCTTTTTTAATAATGGTGAGAGGGACTTGAGGTCGCTAATAACTTGTCCGAGTTGGGTTTTTTCTGGCAAAGTAAATGTCAGATCTTCGATGATTTCGCTGGTTTTTGGGAGCGGCTGATAAGTCGGATGGCTGCGAATGACTTGTAAAAACTTAGTCATCTCCAACGTGACTGCCACGTGACCATTCTCTAGAACTCCGATCCGGCCAAAGGAAATAACAGTACTGCCTTTTTCTTGAGCAGCGCTACTTGCCTGGGCTGTAAGGCGAGCGCTTTGCTGATACAGCTTTAGCAGATATTTATCTGGTGAAATCTCAACGCTGAAGCCGGCCACAAAAAAGCGCTCCAGTAAAGCTTCTAAGTACCCTTTTACTTTGCGGTAGTTCTCAGTGGAAAGTAAGGTCAGCTCTAAAGTTTCTTCTGGAAGTCCAGTTTTTTTAGGATGATAGACATTGGCTACCTCAAAGATATTAAGAATTGGTTTTTGCGAGTTTTGAGCAATAATTTCTTCTAACGAAGGAATCAGTGAACGGCGCAGATATACCCGATCATCGCTTAATGGATTTTGGATTCGTAGGTGCTGATCTAGAGCATAGCCGGTAGCCTCAGCAATGCCCACACTGACCATCGAGTAGGTATAGAGCTCTTGCCAACCAATGGCCGCCAGAAAGCGTTTCACTTGGTTTTCTACGGTAAAGTTCGTGCCCCCGGGCTTTTTCAAAGGAATTGCTGTAGGCATAATCACGCTCGGCAGATTGTGATAACCATAAATTCTGGCAATTTCTTCAATCACATCCGCGGGAATTTGGATATCCGGGCGAAAAGTAGGTGGGGTGACTTTGAGTGTGCCTTTTTCTAGCTTCACTTCGCACTCCAGCTGCTCCAAGATATCGCCAATGGTATTCAAAGGCAACTCAATCCCTAAGTACTCATGAATTCTTGCCAGTGGGACTCGGACGCTTGGCATTTCCTTTTTACCAGGAAACTCATCGTGAATTTGGCTGGCGAACTTGGCGCTAGCCAGTTGGCGAAAAAGACGCGCACCGAGCTCAATGACTGGCTGAGCCAAGTGCGGATCAACATGTTTTTCATTGATTTGTGTGGCCACTGTTCGGATGGCGTGGGTCATTGACGCGAAGCGAATCTTTTCTGCCCTGCAACTTTCTGCCAACAGTAAGACATTTTTGGTTTCTGAGTTAATGGACGAATTAGCAGTGCCTTTTATGCCCGGCAAATCAATGATCTCACCAGCTTCATTTTCAAAAACTATTTCCCCCCCCGCAGTGGTGTACTCTACCCCATCCAATGTAGTAAATTTTTTGCCAGCTTTTGCTTCAGTAATAATGATCGTGCCGCCATACTCTACTAACTTATCATAATCAAATGCATGACAAGGATGGCCCAGTTCGTGAGTGACATAATTCGTAATATCAATCACGGCATCATGGACACTGATCTCGATTTGACGGAGCCTTTTCGCCATCCACTCTGGCGTTTCATTTCGTTGAACATTTCCCAAAGCAATGCAGATAATTCGTTGGCACAATCCTTGGTCGTTCACAATCTTTGGTACCGGCAAGTAGGTGGACGCCTTTTTAAGTAACGGAGTGATATCAGTGGAGACCGGTCTGAGTTTTGCCTCAATGCCGAACTGGGTCAAGATGACTGCTGCCTCGCGGGCAATACCGCGCACCGACATTGAATCAACCCGATTGGTGGTGACTTCAATATCATAAACAGAGTCACCTTCTCGTTCATAAATTCTTTCAATCGAAGGCCCACACAACGAAAGATATTTTTGGATCTCCAGCGGTGTCGCCGTGGTATCTAAGTGTTCGAGTAGCCATGAATGCGGAATTAAGATGTTCATACAAGTCCTTAAAATTGCTCCAAAAATCGCAGATCCCCGCCGTAAATGAGGCGGATATCATCTATATTTAGGCCTGGTTTGAGCGTGTAGGTGCGCTCAATTCCCCAGCCAAAGGCGAAGCCCGTATAGACTTCTGGATCTATGCCCCCAGCCTTTAAAACATTGGGGTGCACCATGCCGGCGCCTCCAACCTCATGCCAGCCGGACTTGCAGAACTTGCACTTTGTCTCAGCTTCAGGCTGCTTTTCATTAGAGTTTTTTGACCAGTAAGCTTTCGCTGGGTGATTACCTTCTGGGTTTAAAACTCCAGTCCCTCCACAAATATGACAACTAAAATCGACCTCAAATGATGGTTCTGTAAATTGGAAGTGAAAGGGACGAATTCGACTCTTGGTGCCAGGGCCATAAAATTCCTGAGCAAAGTAATCAAGGGTTCCCTTGAGGTGCTGAATATTAATTCCCTTATCTACGACTAAGCCTTCAAACTGGTGAAACATCTGCGTATGAGTGGCATCTTGCTGGCGACGATAGCAGCGGCCAATATTGACCATCCGGATTGGGGGCGTGGAGTTGAGCCGTTCCATCTCGTGAACTTGGCCATTAGAAGTATGGGTGGTGAGTACGACTTTGCCAAGTTTTTTATCAATTGGCGCTTCGACGAAAAACGTCTCCCACTCGTCCCGAGCTGGGTGATTGGGTGGCATGTTCAAGGCTTCAAAGACATAGTGGTCCCAGTCGACTTCGGGGTAGCGAACGCGAGTAAAGCCGATTCGTTCAAAAATCTGGGTGATTTCTTCCATAGCCTGAGACACGGGATGCATGTGACCGACCACTGGCTTAACACCTGGAATGCTCAGGTCCACCCAAGCGGCGACCTGATTCTGAGCTTGCTCTTGAAGATGGCGTTGGAGCTGCTTTTCTAAATACGTCTTCACGTCATTGAGTAGCTGGCCGGCTTCTTTTCGATCTGCTGCTTCGAGGTTCTTCATCACTTGGGCCAGCTCATTGAAGTAGCCTTTTTTGCCCAGATACTTGGTTTTTCGTTCCTCACCAGTCGTTTGTTCGAATGAAAGTTGGGCTTTTAAGTCAGCAATTCTTTCTCGGAGCTTACTTAAGGAAAGAGTGGCTTTTTCAGCCTTTTCCTTCGTCTTTTCTGGTTCTGGAACTTCTAGTTGCGCTGTTTTTCCTGGCGCAGTAAGCGAGTAAATAACTCTCCATGAGCTTTCTTTAAGATCTACTCCGACAATCGTAATTGGCCAACTTTCTCCGGTACCACTCAACTGAGTCCCACCATCAGGCATGGCAGGATACTTACCAATCTGGACAATTCTCAGCTCTTTATTTTTAGGCAAGTCGAAAGGCAATTTAATCTGGCGTCTCACCAGCTCTTCATAGCTCACCATTTCGGAGGTAATTGGCACTGCACTTTCGACAATTTCGTTGACGGCAGTTTGAATTTTACTCACCGCCACAGCTGAGACTTCGGTGGAAAACTCAATGTACATTCTTTTGCTAATCCCATGATTTCCATCAATGCTTTTACTCTCAGGTAAAACATTTTTTACTGCTTGATCTACGATATGACCAGCGGTGTGCTGCTGCATATGTTGATAGCGGAGTGGCCAGAATACCTCTAGAGTGACCGTTTCACCTTCTTTTACTTCTCCAACTAACTTCCCTTTATGTAAGACTTCCCCGCCGTTATATGAAACATGAGAAACTGCCAGATTTCCTAGTTCGGCAATAATGGAACCCTGATCCGCTGGCTGTCCCCCACCTTGGGGGTAAAAAAGGGTCTGGTCGAGGATAATTCCGGTCTGGGGACCATCTCGTAAGACTTGAATGACTTTGGCAGTCGCAGTTTGCTGATACGCTTTAGAAAAGTAGAGAAGTTTGGTTGGCATAGGCGTACTCAGATTATACTGTTCCTTTCATCATATGGTAGTTCTTAAACCAAAATCCCCGCTGTGTGCGGGGATCTTTTATTGTTTTTTTAAGTAAATGCTACCCGCGCACTTTATTGATAATGGTGGTAAAGGTAGTAAAGTCAGTGACGGCAATATCAGCCAAGATCTTACGGTCTAGTCCAAGGTTGGCTTTTTTGGCTAAGTTAATGAATCTTGAGTAGTTCAATCCAATACCCATGGTGTTTAGCGCAGCACTGATGCGAGTAATCCAAAGAGATCTCATGTCACGCTTGCGCAGCTTACGACCGATGTAGGCGTATTGGCCAGCATGCAGATCAGCTTCTTTCGCATGCTTGTAGAGTCTGTTGTTGGCGCCGCGAAAACCTTTGGTACGATCAAGTACTTTTTTGTGTCGGCGGTGTCGGACGGTTCCGGTTTTTGTTCTTGGCATATCGTATCCTTGTACTCAAAAGTTTATCTAAGTCCTAACATGTGTTTAATGCGGCGTGCCCATTTGCCGGTCACCTCAATTGGTTTGCGAGAGGCACGAATGGCTCTTTTGTTTTTCTTGCGGCGTAAGTGTCGCATGTTTTGAGAACGACGCAGAACTTTACCAGTTCCAGTGATCTTAAAACGCTTGACAACTCCTGATCGAGTTTTCTGCTTATACTTCTGCATAAAATCCTTACAGCTTACTTCTATTTTTTAGAGGGCATTAACTGTGCTAACAGTTTTTTGCCTAACATCTTCGGATAGATCTCAACTGTCGCGATCTCTGCGGTTTGCGCAAAGACTTTGTCAAATTGCTCTCGCCCGAACTCTTGTTTCGTAATCGTTCGACCCTTAAACTCTAAAGTTAATCGAACTTTATCGCCTTTTTTTAAGAAATCAATAATCTTTCTTAATCGAGTTTGAAAGTCGCCTTCGCCCATAAATGGTGTCAAGCGAACTTCTTTAATTTCTTGTGCTTTTGACTTTTTCCGCCCTTCTGCTTTTTTTTGTTGCAGTTGGTAGCGGTACTTGGCCAAGTTTATGATCTTCGCGATCGGTGGTTTTGCCGTTTCAGTGACAAGCACCAAATCTTTTTCAAGTTCACGCGCTTTTTGCAAAGCGTCTCGAGTGGGCATGACCCCAATCATTTCGCCCAAATCATCAAGCACCCGTAACTCCGGGAACTGGATGTTGTTATTTGCGGTCACCCGAAATTGTGGCTGGGGCCGCTGAAATGGTTTTCTCCTAATCATGAACTCGGTAAAATTCCTTTCGTTCACCGACTATTAGTCGATCAATAAACGAAGATGTATTATTACACGCTACTGCCTGGAAATCTAGGGGTCAGCTGAAGGAGTTATTTACATACTGATTATGGTCAACCGAAAGAAGCTGGAGTATTGCTCAGCTCAAGAAATTTCTGTATAACTATTGTATTCAGAAAAGTAAAAATGCTTGAAAGGAATGTATGGCCGCCCCCAAATCAAAGAAGAGAGTTGTTGCACCAGTCGCAAAATCGAGAAAAATTGCTTCCCGCAGGAAAGTTTCTACCACGAGTACTCGATCTGCTTCAGTCCACCCACTGCATAAGCATTACTTCCTAGAAGAGCAAGAAGAATTTCTCAACAAACATCCATTGGTTCGAATTGCGATCACGATTTTTATTATGACGGTGGTCTTCTTCTTGATCGTGGTGTTCTTGAGTCGCGATGCATTATTGATGATGTAACTTCATCAACTTAGAAACTTTTTATAAAATAACACTCTCAGGTGCCTCTTCTTTGTCATATGGGATGACGAAGAGGTCTTGGTTGTAGTCATTCAAGCCCACAAACTCTGCTTCTCCTCTGAGAATTTTTTCATACGGTTCGCAGTTGTGACAGCCCGTCCCTTGAGGGCACTTAAAGCGTTCTAACTTACGGGCTAGCTTCATTTCTTTGGCGATCTTTAAGACGCGCTCCTTAGCTGTCTCCAGATCTGGTAGAGGTTGTTCGAGCATCTCATCGTTTCGATCCAGATACCAATAGCAGACTTGGTTTACGGTACGTTTTTGACAGTTGGCTACTAGTAAGTGATAGATCGGTAGCTGTAAGGAGTCGGTATTTTCTTCATTCTTGCCAGTTTTAAAGTCCACAATACTGACGCTGTCTGTATCTGGGAAGTACTCGAGCCAGTCAATCTTGCCACACAGAATAATGCCGTCTTCTTCTGACAGCCAGTAATGAGGAAGGTCCATCTTAATTTTTACCGCCAGGTTTTTAAGTGGGCCAGGGTGCTCCATGACGCGACGGATCATGGCTTCACCGCGCTGTTTGTAGCGAAGCTCTTGCTCTGGAGTACTAAAGCCGCCTTTTCGTCCGCTGACTTTGTCCCAAGCTAGGTTGAACTTCATGAGTAAGGGCTCGCGGAAACGCTGGTCTACTGGCAAGACAGAAAGTGCTTCAACTACTTCATGTACTGTCTGTCCTAGTGCCAACGCAGGTGAAGTGATGCTCATTTTATGACCATTTTCTGGATTTTTGTAGACGTTATGCAGGAAATAGGCACGCGGGCACTTAATGAAGTCCCCAATCGATGAGTGGGATACCCAAACAGCTGAAAATTTATCACTTGGCATGGCGGTATTGTAGCCTAGTTCGCTACCAAATAGTTTTCTGGCTAATGTCAGCCCGGATCTTTTCGATCACGTTCTCGACCGACATCTCGCCATCATTTTGCCGACCGCGTCGCCTAACGGCGACTGAGTGATTCGCTGCCTCAGTTTTGCCTAACACCAAGATATAGGGAACTTTTTCTCTTTCTGCCTTCCGGATTCGATTTTGCATCGACTCGGCTTCGTTCCAGTTCTCTACTCGAATATTGGCAGCCCGCAGCGCATCGGCAATTTCTTGAGCATAGCCATGCTGGTCTTCTGAGATCGGTACAATTACTGCCTGCACTGGTGACAACCAAACTGGGAAAGCACCACCAAAGTGCTCGATTAAAAAAGCCATAATACGCTCAATCGCCCCAATCGAAGAACGGTGAATCACAATTGGTTCTTGCTCCTGCCCTTGTTGGTCAATGTAGCGGAGTTTAAAGCGCTTTGGCATCACAAAGTCATACTGGACCGTGAACGCAGTTTCTTCTTTGCCGTGGACATTCTTCATCTGGACGTCGATTTTGGGACCGTAGAAAGCTGCTTCGTGCTCTGCTTCAAAAGAAATTGATTTTCGTTCAGCTAAAACTTGACGTAAGACATTCTCGGCAAAGTCCCATGAAGCATCGTCCTTGAAGTACTTGGTTTCATCAGCTCTGTCCCCTAATGACAGACGGTAGCGGTAGTTTTCGCCTGGCTTCAAGCCCCACAAACTGGCCGCGTACTCGATTAAATCAATCACCGCATTAATTTCTTGCTTGGCTTGGTCACGCGTAGCAATAATGTGCGCGTCAGCGAGACAAAAGCCGCGAACCCGCATTAAGCCAGATAGCTCACCAGACTTTTCGTAGCGATAGAGTTTGGCTAACTCCGCAATCCGCATTGGTAACTCGCGGTAGCTGCGCTGTTGAGACTTATAGATCTCAAAGTGATGAGGGCAGCTCATTGGTCGGAGCATGAACTCCTCGTCATCAATCTTAATGGGCGCGTACATCGTGTCTTTGTAGTACGGGTAGTGACCTGAAGTTTTGTAGAGGTCGAGTAAGGCGATATCTGGAGTGTAGACATGTTGGTAGCCACGTTTGAGTTCCTCATCCACCACGAATCGTTCGAGCTCACGGCGAATCGTCGCACCTTTGGGTTTCCAGAGCGGCAGCCCCTTTCCAACTAGGTCTGAGAAGGTAAAGAGTTCGAGCTCTGCGCCCACTTTGCGGTGGTCATTTTGCTTGGCTTTTTCCAGCTGAGCAAGGTGTTCATCGAGCTGAGCTTTATCAGCAAATGCAGTGCCATATATACGAGTCAACATCTTATTTTTCTCGTCACCGTGCCAGTACGCGCCAGCGACAGAAAGCAGCTTAAACGCTTTGACTTGGCCGGTGGAGTCTGCGTGCGGGCCACTACACAGGTCCACCATCGAACCAGGCTGATTTGGCTCGCCAGTCCAATAAATGCTGACTTTTTCTCCCCGCGCTGCGATTGCGTCGAGCCACTCTAGTTTGTAGTGATTATCCTTAAAAAGCTCTTTGGCTTCGGCGACGCTCACCTCCTGATTGATCATCGGCATGTTCTTGTTGATGATCTTCCACATCTTCTTCTCAATGGCAGAAAAGTCTGACTCTGAGATGACCACTGGGTCTTTACCCACCGGACTATTATCAAAGTCAAAGTAAAAGCCCTCATCGGTGGCAGGTCCCATAGCGAGCAAGACATCTGGGTAGAGCTCTTTGACTGCTTGATGGAGAGCGTGTTCTGCGGTATGGCGAAGCTTCCAGAGTGAGATCTCTTCTGCGGATTTTTTTTCTAGTTGCTGGTGTAATTTTTGTGACATGTATTCCTTTTCTTTGGGTTGAGGGCACTTTTTTTAAATCGTAAATGCGTAACTCCTATTGTAACGAATAAAAATAAAAAAACCTCCCTGGGAGGAGGTTCGCGTTATTCTCTTTATTCCACGCAGACTACTCCCCCACAGGGCCAAGAGTTATAGTAGTGGTAGTAAAAATATTTTTCACTCTCATTGTTTTGTGATTATACAACATGAACTGGACATGGTAATAATGTAGTATGGTTATTTTGCTGATCCTCTTAGTTGCGTTGCTGATCGTAGCCGCAATTCACAGCGACCCCTACGCTGCTTGGAGCCGGGTACGACTACCTTTTGTTTCAGAGGTGATGCCAACTGGAGAGCTTCTTGTAAAAAAAGTACGTCAGCCAGTGTTTCTGTTTTTCTTTTGGATACGTTTCTTAGCGAAGTTAAAGTCTGGCGTACGAATCGTTTGGTATGGCTTGCTGGGTGAAAAGGTACTCAATGGCAGCGAAGCCGAAATTATTGAGCAGATCCATGCTGAGCGTTTTGACCCGACCAAACCCTACGTGATTACTGGCTCTCACTACTCTGACTTATATATGAGGAATTTGGGGGTATTTTTTAATGCATTGGTGGACCCTCGCCTACCCAGCTCTGAAAAGGATTGGCAAAATCGTCAGCGAATCGCACTCCAAACATTAGTCCTGGATCTGGAGTTTTTACGTGACCATGGTAAAGCAGTAACGACGATTACCCCTTTAGGGCAATTTAATTTTAGTGGAGTAAATTTTTACACCGAGCCCTCAGATTCTTTGTTCGCCGTACTCTATACGTTATGTGCGCTGAGAGATGAAAAATTTATTGAAAATTGTTTTCCCGCAGAAAAGTTGGTCCTGGCAAAGAAATTAAGAACGCAGCAAGCTGCCGATGAGTTGTTGCGAGAGTATAAATCTGTTCTGGAAAAAGTAGTCCAAGAATATCTAGAGAGGATCATTGATCCTGTGACGCAGCTGATTCGCCGGGATATTCATCTATCTAGTGCGCGAGACGGGGTGAAAAGATGTTCCTCTTTTTATGATAACGTGATTGCTTGGGCGACTGCGAACTTGGCGAAGGAGTTGGAGTTAAAAATTCATTCAGTACTTCCTAGGGAGGATTGGAGAGAGAAAATTTTGGAAATGTTCTGGAGTGAAGAGGTGGGAATTTTTCGAGATGACTTATCAGAATCTCGGCTAGAACCAAGCTTTTCGGCTGATAGCTTTATTGTCTTATCTACGAAATTCCTGGAGCCTGACGATAAAACTGATCGTCAAAAGCTGATAAAAATGATTGCGTATGTTCAGTCACAAAAACTAGATCAGCCCTTCCCACTTCGATACAGCAAGAGCGATACTCAAAATGCAATGCATCTGGCAGTAAAGATATTTGCGCCAGCCTACATGGGCAGTGGGATCTGGAGCCATTGGGGTATGGAGTATGTGAAGACGTTGATTGGATTGGCAAAATATAAACCTGAGTACCTAGTTTGCGCAAGAAAACACTTAAAAGCGTATGGCGAGAACATAGAAAAATTTGGTGGCTATCCCGAGCTGTATGAGTCAAATGGAAATATTTTTAAAACCATTTTAGTGAAGGCGGTTTTACACACAGGCTGGGTGGTAAATTACGAGCAAGCAAAGATGCTGTTTTCCTCAATCTCTGGTAAAATACAAGCTCATTAGTGATATGAACTCTTAGCTCAGTTGGTTAGAGCGCCACATTGACATTGTGGAGGCCACAGGTTCGAGTCCTGTAGAGTTCACCATTAAGATTAATATCGACCCTTTATACCACTACCACGCAGTTTTCATGAATGTATTAAACAGCTCCAATTTGAGGAGTAAACATCTAGTCGATTTTCAGGGCCTTAATCCTAAGGCTACTGCAGTTGAAAAAAGCTGACAAAATCCCGAGTCAGAGCATCGTCCACAAAATTCCTGATTTCTTGAAAAAAACCTTTTAAGTACTAAGTCACCTTTATAATTTCCCCAACGATTGCGCAGTGATCACTGACACCAGAGACGACGCCCACTTTTTTAGCGGTGTACGCACGAGTAGTTAAGAGAGCATCTACGACTACTTCCAGATTCCCTGCATAGTGACGCTCGCCATCAATCGTAGTTCTTACTTCGGGAGGAACTTGGTCGGTATATTTTTGGCTCAAGTGGGCAAACGCTTCTTCCCCCCTTGGCGCATTCAGATCACCACACAGCACAAACTCATCTAGTTCGTCTAAAGCGCTGACAAGTTTGGGTAAATCGGTCCGCTGTTGGTCATTGGTTTTTCCATCAGGAGTCCAGGTGAAGTGGGTGGTGGCAATTTGGTATGTTTGCTCATCTTTGGTGATTACACCAGATAGTACGGCTCTATTCACTGAGTTGGGGTGTCCATCTACAAACTCGGGAATTTGATTCGCAGTACCAACGTAGTAATTTGCTGTAATATTGGGGATCGGTAGCCGTGTTAAAAGTGCTACCCCCCATAAACCAGCAGGCTCAATACCATACTGATTAGCGGTGACGACATTGCAAAAAGGGGCAAAAGCGACTTTTACACCGAGCTGATCTTCAAACTGAGGAATATCTCGAGCAAAAAACTCCTGCAAGCAAATAACATCTGGCTGACGAGCTTTCAAAAAAGGAAAGATTAAGTCTAAATGTTTGCTGCCTTCACAATTGAGGGAGATAAGTGAAAGGGAGGTTGCCATATGCTAACTGAAGAAATTTAACCGCCGGAGTTACTAACAGCAGAATCTAGATTATCAGCTCCTGCATGGACTGCTCTTGTCCTGTGGTGGCTCTTCAGTTTTATTTGAGGATTGCCTGGTGGGCCTTTTTCTCGTTTCCCTTTTGCTGCAAAATCCCAAGATTCATTATTACGTAGCTCAGATTTTACAACAAGCTTCCATTCCTTAAGCAGTTTTATAAAGTAGTGTTTCAGGCCTTTTCCCTCAGTACCTTGACTGGTAATCTCACCCATTACAGGAATTTCCAGTTCTTGACGCTGGAGATGTTCCTGTTGCATCTGAGCGTACAACATTTTACGAGTTCTCTCAAGATCTTGTTTAACCTTTTGCTCTTTTAGACTAAAAACATGATGCTCGTTTACAGGTGCAACTCTTAAGTGTTGGGTTAAAGCTTCTCTTTGTCTTTTAGCTTTTTCAGCTTGCTCAGTGACAGTCAGAGGCTTCGAATCTGGGTATGGCTGGGAAAGGGGATCATCAGAATTAGGTTGTGTACTACCCCGAGCGTTATCCAGTGCTTTCGCAAAAAGATTTTCCCCTACTGAAGAAGTACGATTAGCTGATGAAGTTCCAGTAGACATGGTATGCAAAAGACACCTTGATATAAGCTAGGAAATTATTTTTCTAGATTACACACACCAGTGGTGTATTTTCAATGAGAATAATCTTCCGATTATAGGCCTAAATACTCAAGATGTCAATAAATCAAGTATATATCAATTTTTCGAAAGTGAAAGAAGAAACTTTGCTACTTTTTGCTTTAGTAGAGTGCTAAACACTGCAGTTCGGTAATCAGGATTTTGAAGCAGCTCATCAGTAATTTTTCCGCCGGCCATGGTGGTGAGTGTTTTGTCTATTTCTTTGTCTTCCACAGTAAACTTTTCTGCCTTGGCTATTTCAGCCAAGATGAACTCGATCTGCAAAGCAGAAACACCAACGGCCATGTATTCTTGACGAAGTTGGTCTGGCGTGAGCTGACGAGATTTTAAGTAATCATCAACTGAGAGCTTTAATTGAGTAAGTTGATTGAGTAATCTATCTAGGTCTCGATTGGCCTCTCGGCGGACGAGTAGCTCAGGAATCTGAGGATTAATCTCTTCTACGAGAGCCTTAAATATATATCGAGTAGTAAAGTCTTCTTTTTGCTGATCAGTTAAAGTTATCGGAGTTGCAGGGATTTCTGAAGTTTCTTTTTTTTCTGATATCGCTGGGACTTTTTCCTCGCCTACCTTTTCAGCCAGCTTCTTTTCTTCCTCAACGATATCTTTTTGGGACGCTTGAATCGCTTCGATGACGACTGGTCGGTATTGACCTAAGGTAATACTGGGGCGAACGGCGAAGTAGACCGTGATTTCCCAATCTTGCCCTTTTTCAGCTTTTACGGGCTCAATCTCTGGTTGAGTGAGTGGGAGCTGCTTGGTTTTCTCAAGCTCAGCAGTGTAAACAGGAGGGAGAACTTTTTGCAAAGTGCGTTCCAAGACTGCACTCTGGTCTACTCGCTCTTCAGCCATAGCAAAAGGCAGTTTTCCCTGGCGGAAGCCATCGACTTTAATCCGCTGGGCCAAGGCTTTGACAGCATTGGTATATGCTGGTTCAACTGTTGCCCAAGGAATAGTGAGAGTTACTTGGCTATTTGGGGCAATTGGTAACGACTTTTGGTCAGCATCAGCTTTTGGGGTTTGGTTCGAGGTTGTTGGGGTGGTTGGCTTTTTAGTCATGGCGCGAATTATACCTTATTCTTCCATAAAAAAACCCACCCACCTTTTCAGGTGAGTGGGTAGTCTTTTCTAAGGTACTAGGTACCGAAGTTTTTTACCAACAAAGATTTTTAGTATCCTCGTTGACCGCCTCGGTCGTTACCGCCACGGTTGTTATAACCGCCGCGACTTCCGCCACCGAAACTACTTCGACCTCCTCTGTCACCTCCACCAAATCCACCTCGACTGCCACCGCGATCCTCGCGTGGGCGTGGGGGTTGAGCTACGTTGACTGCCAATTGGCGGCCATCGATGTCTTTTTGATGTAAACCTTCGATTGCAGCTTGCGCTTCCTCTTCGGTTGACATGGTCACGAAACCGAAACCTTTAGAACGTCCGGAGAATTTGTCTGTTAAGACAACTGCATCCTCGACATTTCCGAACTCCGCAAATAATTGACGGAGATCTTCAGAGGTTAGGTTCCAACTTAAGTTCCCTACAAACATTTTGCGAGGGTTAGTTTGACCATTACTTTGGTTACTTGGGGGACGAGAAAAACCTGATTGAGATGATCCAGATTGGTCATTTGATTGATCCATCTGAGCATCTGTATTGTTTTGATCCATTAAATATTCACCTCTTTTCTAAAAAGAGGCAAATCGCGAGTGAGCTTGAGGAAACACATCGACCAGAACGTGGCGAAGGTAACAAACCTGCTCCATTGCCTTGTTCTACACCTTCATGACATTTCATTCTTACGAACGGACCTGATAGGCTGAACACTATATTAAATAACTTCCGCAATTATACAGCCTTCCCTTCCAGAAGATAGAATGAGATTCACTTGGACTATTTCTGCCTGACAACAATACGTCGAGCGTGTATACTCAACAGCTGTTGTCGTTCACTCGAGCACTTAAGGAGAAACTATGTCTACCCCTACCTTACTACACGTGATTTGTGATTATGCACCCAACGGAATGGAGTTTGGGGAAATTAGTAGTCGTCTCCACCTTCACTTAGCAGATCCTCATGGTGTCCGAATTCACCCTACCTCAGTCCCCTCTTTAGATACCATGGCAATTGGCTTTGTCACCGCGCAGTACGCTTTTGCACCTCATAATGGCAAGATGGTCATTTATGGCAATGCTGCACCGCGGCGCGATAAAAGTAAAGCCAAAAAAGACAACAGCGATAACGGAATTAAGTACGCCCGCCTCGATAATGGTGTAGAGATTATCAATGTGTACTCTGAGTATGCGTTTGGTTTCGTCAAAGATCACATTGTTGAGTACCGAGATATTGATTGTCCAAATGGTGGCTCACAGTTTCGTTCTCGCGATTTCTTCCCTGAGCGAGTTGCCCAGCTGGTAAATGGTGATCGTTCAATCTTGACCAAAGAGTTGGATATCAACGACATTCCCGAGATCCCCAATAATTTAGTGTCCTGGACTGATGGCTTTGGCAATATCAAGACCACCATGCGTCGTTCTGACTTGGATGCACTTGGCTTAAAAAACGGCCAAAAAGTACAAGTGATCTTAAATGGCGTTAGCATGCTGGGAATTATTGCTGAAGGTGGCTTCTCAGTTGATCGTGGTGTGCTAGCCGTGAATGCTGGTTCCTCAGGATTTGAGAACCCCTTCATTGAGCTTTTTCTACGCGTCCACCACATGAGAGAGAAAACCGCAGCTGTGCGTTTTGACTACCCAGAAGGTGGCACTGAGTTAGAAATTAAGCCATTAGAGTAATATGACCCCTCAACTGAAAGCATTTGTGGCGGCTCACACGCCGTTGGTGCTTGAGGAAATTCGCAATTTTTTTACTGAACAGAAAACTGCTTCTGATCTGGCTCCCCATTTTCTCCATTCATTGGAAAATATTGAAGAGTTTGTGTTGCGTGGTGGTAAGAATGTTCGCTCGTTACTGACAATTTTGGCTTTTCGCCTAGGAGGTCAAACTGATGCAGCCATCTATCAAGCTGCGGCTGGAGTTGAACTTTTCCACAAGCATATTCTCAATATTGATGACATGGCTGATCGAGACGAACAACGATATGGTGGGCCGACTTTACAAAAAAAATATGAGCAAGAGTTTAACACTTGGCAAGATGCCGCTCATCATGGTCGTTCTTTTGCGGAGATTGATGGGACGTTGCTTGGTTCATTTGCGTTTGAATTAGTACGCACATCTCAGTTCTCTCCTGAAAAAATCTTGGCGGTGATGGAAGTGATGAATAGAACTATGTACTGGAGGACGGTCATGGGTTGGCAAATTCACTATTTTCAAAATTATCAGCCTCTCGCTGAGGCAAATGAAGAAGAGTTTTTGCGTGGGATAGACTTAGTGAGCTCTGAGTACACTTTTGTAGCACCTTTAAAAATTGGTTTAATCTTAGCTGGCAAGTCTGAGGATGAAGTACTGAAATCTGCACTCATGACGTATGCGCAAAAAGTAGGCAGAGCGTTTCAGATTCAAGATGACATTTTAGGAGTGTTTGGAGATACAGAAGAAACAGGTAAGCCTGTTGGTAATGATATTCGTGAAGGCAAGAAAACCTTACTGCTGCAACGAGCGTTCCAGAATGCTTCTCCCGAAGACAAGAAATTTTTAGTGGCGGTCTGTGGTCAACCTTTAGATCAAGAACAACTAGAAAAAGTCCGGCAGCTGATGAAGCAAACGGGCGCTTTGCAATATTCGCAAGAAATGGCAGCTCAACTAGTACGTGAAGGGCTCCTGGCGATCTCCCCTCTTCATAACTCTGAAGAAAAAGCAGTGCTGGGCGATCTGTCGGAGCACGTTATTGAGCGTAAAAAGTAAGTTCTCAAGTTGCGCTTTGGTAAGCGGCTCATGTATATTGAGTTATGACTTCCCCCGATCAAGAGCCGAGCCCATCTGCGCAATGTTGACTTTGAAAAAATTGCTATGATGCATGAAAGCTTACTGAAAGGGAGTATTGAGTATGAAGAGTTATTCTGTGGCTTAGTCATCATTCTAAACAACATGCTTACGAGATACCGTACTTTAAGAGAAGTAGGCCCTGAGGATGTATTAAGACTAGAAAGGTGCCAAGAAGCCGTAGACTTTAAAGTAGGAACGCTTAGGTCAAACCTAGTTCAGTGGATCTCATTTTTTTCTAGAATCCCAGCTTCCCTTGAAAACAAGGTTAATTTGGCAACGCTCTTACTTAGTTTACACTCCGAGGTCATTAACTACTTAACGTTAAAAGTGCTTTACGAGGGAATATTTGCTAGGCAAGGTGAAAACAATAAAGGAGAAATAGAGGACTTTATTTTTACGCCCACACATGTCTGGGGAGGTAGATTGGATGAGATTGAAGCATTACTTGAGGATCACGAAGGGTCACAGTCTGATATATATCAGATTTTTAGAAAGAAATGGGCTCAATCCTTAACAGCGAGTATTGCGGCAGCTGTAACTCTCAATCCTGAAGCTGCCCATACTCAGATTCAGGAAGTGCAGAAACCTTTTCAAGGTTATACCTCAGGGAATGTGGCTTAGTCAGGCTTTATAGAAGAAGCAGTTCCTTACTGAGCTGGCCCAGTAAGTGATTGAGCGAGGGATGTAGCTAGCCAATACTTTTTCTCAGAACTGCCGCTTCATTAATCAAGTCGTGTGGGTTTTCACCTTTTTTTAGTTGGGCAATAATTTTTCCTACCACCTCCGCATGAAGCACTTGCTCTTTGGTGATCGGGCCAACTTTGTGGCCGAGGTACTCCTCGACTGCGGCAATTTCTTTAGCAAGGTGGTTCAACCCCAGCTCGGCTAGACTTTCTTTGCGAACAAAACCGCCAGCAAACTCTAATGAAGTTCTTAATGTTTGGTAGATCTCACCTAAGGGTTTTAAAAGTTTCTTTTTCTTGGCTAGAGAAAGTCCTATTCCAGTCCCAAAAAATTCAGGGGGAATTCCTAGTGAGTAACATGCCCCAGTGAAGCCAATCGCGCGAGGCATTTTGAGTTTCCCCACCTCGCGGGAATACCCAAATAGGCCAATGTGCTGGACGCGCTCGCGGCGTTTGGGAATGGATGGTGCTATTTGTTGTATCCATGGTGCCATTTCGGTCAGAGCTACTTTATACGGTGCTTCAAATACTTTAATCAGCTTCTTAATGGTGGCTAAGGCTGCTGACGTGAGCTTTGGGGCTTTCGTTTGAGCGAGCAAAGACTTCATCTGCTGAATCGCTTGAAGGACTGTTTCGCGGGGGTGGTCATAACGAAAGGCAGATTGAATTACCAGCGTTTTGACGCCAGCAAATTCTTTAATAAAATCCGCATAACTCTCTGGGGTTAGGCCTCCGCGGAATGGTAAGGATCCTGGTGCAATAATCGGATAGAGCGCAATGCCAGTTTCTTCAGAAAGTTCACGACATGCTGCCAGCGCACATTTAATTGCCAAAGTAGTGGGCACAATTCCGGAGTTCATCGCAGGATCTGAACGGGCAAAAAAAGGACGTAAATAGATAGGTGCAGGAAACATTTTTTGGTACAAAGTAATGTATTGTTTGAGAATTTTTTTGACATTCATCATCACTTGTACACTTTCAAAAAGTGGGATGACTTCTAGAGACACTTCTGCATATTCATCAGCGCCGAAATTTTTCTTTACATGCTGACTTAATCGCGCGAACTTTTTGTGAAGTGAGATGAGCTCTTTGGCCGTTTCAGTCATTGGCAAAATAATTTCAAAAAGTGGCGAATGTGAAAAACCAGAGCTCTGAGCAGTGTGTTGCCCCGATAACATCACCATAAAAGCGCGGGCTAAGCGATATCCAGACTCTATCCGTGGATTAGGAATTCTAAAAGTCAGAAAAATATCTTTTCCCAACTGTTTGTCACTAAAATAGTGTGAATACTCTCCGAGAAATCGTTCAATTACAGCCTCGTCGACGAGCTTCCCCTCCCAGTCCCACATCAGCTCATCAGCTTCTAACTCTGAGAACATCAGGTGTGCTTCTTTAATTTCATCATGCGTTTTAATCAGCGGATTATCTTGCCAGTACGGAGGCTTTGCATTATCTGGATGTTGAGAGAACATGACGCTGGGAATCGTGCGTAAATGGTTCATTGAGTTCCTATAAATTTTTTTAATCTGCTGACACCCTCTTGCAAAGTTTCAAAAGAAGCCGCATAGCTCAAGCGAACATATCCGGGACTCAGAAACGCTTCGCCAGGAACAACCGCCACTCCTGCTTGAGTGAGAAGTGCTTGGGTCCACTCTGTTGTGCTCGTATACTTTCCTTTTAATAACTGACTGACATCAAGAAAAAGATAAAACGCTCCGGTGGGCGCACTGACTTGAATGCCCATGATTGCTCTAAACTCATTTAATAAAAAATCACGTCGCTTCTTAAATTCATTGGTCATTTGTGACACTTGTAGCTGATCCCCGGTTAGTGCTGCAACTGCTGCCTTTTGACTAACGGATGAAGTTCCAGAAGTGGTCTGACCCGCGAGTGAAATGAGTCCTGCCACCACATCTTTTGGTCCAGCAGCATATCCAACTCGCCAACCGGTCATAGCATAAGCTTTGGAAAAACCATTCACGGTAATGGTGAGGTCTTTTATTTCCTGACCAAAGGAAGCGATGGAGCAATGCTCACCTTCGTAAATAATTTTTTCGTAAATCTCATCTGAGATGGCATAAAGTTGGTGTTTTACGCACAGCGCGGCAATTCTTCCTAACTCGTTTTTTGGAATGACCGCACCGGTTGGATTACAGGGACTATTCAGAATTACTGCTTTGGTTTTTTTCGTAATATGATTTTCAAGATCAGTGGCAGTCAAGATAAACGGTGGTTGAAGTGGAAATGTGATCGGGGTGGCTCCTGCCAACCTCACTTGTTCTGCGTAGGTCGCCCAGGTTGGGGTCGAAATCAAGACCTCGTCGCCTTCTTCGCAGATGACTTGAAAAATACTAAACAAAAGTTGCTTCGTCCCTACTCCTACGACGATATCACCTGGAGCATACTCTAGTTGATTATCCTTCTTCAACTTTTCTGCAATGGCCTGGCGCAGGTCAGGAATCCCTGCGGCTGGTGCATAGTGAGTAAAGCCATCATGAATAGCAGTTATTGCTGCGTGAGAGATATTTTCTGGAGTTCTGAAGTCAGGTTCTCCAACGGTCAAATTGATGATTGAGGCACCCTGACCCTGGAGTTCTTTTACTTTGGCATCCAGACTCACTGTAGGAGAAGGAGATAGAACTTGAATTCGGCGTGCTAGCATACCGCTCTCCTGACTTTTTTTAGACAGGTATTATACTAACATATTGAGGGATGTTAGAATTAGTGACTATTCTATTTGGGGTTTTTTTTATGGCAAGTTCAGAGTCTCAGATAGTTGATCAGTACGGTACACAGGAGCATAAGTATATAGTGGGAAACTCGATGAGTATGGGCTTCCGTAAGGAAGTTTTATTTCCTTTTTGTGAAGAAGTTGCGAACCTCAACTGTGGTGCGCAAGCAGTTGGAGATATAGCATCTGGAGCCGGTTTAGCTGCAGGATTAATGAGGCTTGAATTTGAACGTCTGGGAACAGATTATCGTATAATTGAGACAGATATTTCGGAATTAGGACTTTCACTCTCTAAAGGTGAAAGAGCGAGAGCACTTGCTCAAGAGCTTCCTTTCAAGAAGGAGGGGTTTCGGGCTTTACTCTTTAAAGATGCAATGGTTCACATTCCAAAGGAAGAGCGAAATCATTTATTTGAAGAGTTTGGAAGAGTTCTCGCCCCTGGTGGTATTCTGTTAGTTGTTACACAAAGAATTTTCCCAGGGTTTTATACCTACTGTGTAGACGGCGGCGATAACCTTCGGATGAAACTGATCCTTAATAAAAAACAATACTTACGCTCGAAATCAGAAAAAGAATCTGATCCGCGAATTTCTGAGATTGGTCCGCCCTATTATACAACTACCCCGTTTCTAGTCACTCAAAATGCTAAGAATGCGGGTCTGATTCTGCTCTCCCAAACCTCATGGCAGCCACAACGAGGTGAGACGGAATGGCACGATGATTCTGTTAAAAGATCTGTAATGTTGTTGCAAAAAGCCTAGGCTAGCTAAGTTTTACAACTCATCATGTAGTGCATAAATTTGAAAATCATTGCGAATCTTATCTGAATAAAGAGGCACTGTATGTCTTTTTCTTTCATCATTGAGAAGGCTTGGATCTATGCTTAATCTTTCCCTGTAATAGTCTGAGTCTTCACCAATATCTTTAATAATTAATTTCAAACAATCATCTGATTTAAGACAAATTAAGAATACTATTTTTTTATTTGGATCTATACATAAATTATATTCTCCTGGACATGGATGCACCAACGAAAGGCCACTTTCCTTTTCTAGGTAATACCAATACCCGCTTACGGTCCAGTTCATGAACTGTTCTTCATAGATAAAGTTTTTGGAGACAATAGAAGACTCAAGTAACTTTATTTTGTAATTGTTTACTCCGTAGGTACTTTTTAAGTACTCAATGATTGCTAAACTAGCCTCTCTTTTTAATTGCTGAGGGGAATTACCAGGATAAACAATAAAATTCACTAATCTAGGATAGAAGAGATACAGAGAAAAAAAGATGCAGACCACTGCAATCCCTGGAGAGGGTATTTTTAAGCTCTGAGCGATGTCAAAAAAGGAAAGTAACATCATGAAAGTAATTACGATTAAGGAAGGTCCTATATACCACCACCCAAACTTTAGCTGAGGAAACATGAAAAAAATGAAAAAAGCAAACAAAGAAAAGAAGACGTACGGATTAGCTATCCCCAAACGAAGTCTTGTAGCTGAAAATATCAGTAGTGTGAGAAAGCAGAGCGTTAAGACAACTGTATGAGATGTTTGTTCATGAAAAGAAATATTTGAAAATACCGTCTTGAAGCCAGCAGATGTAGTTTCAAGAATATTAACTTGAGAACTAGATTTACCTATCCAAGATTGGAAGTTGGGAATGTTAAATCCAGTCAGAATTAAAAGTGATAGAACACAAAAGTATAGTGTTAATCCTAAAAGTATTTTTTTTAGCAAAGAACTTATTTTAATAAGTGTCCAAATAAAATTACCAAGTAGGGAATCAAAAACAAAAGCAGCATTAGATGCATGTGTAATAGAAAAAAAAGAACGACTGTTGATAGAAAAAGCGAGATGGCAGATTTTTTAGTAAATGAATGAAAAGAAAGCAGTAGTACTAGAGGGAAAAGTGCGTCAACAAAAACAGGCTGAAATAGTCTTTGACTAGAAGAAATAAAGTACGGATGTATCGCTAATGTGCTTGCAAAAACTAACCCTAGAGTTCGGCTGCGTATTAAAGTGCCTAACTTATATGATCCCAGTATTCCAATTAATGAAACGCACACTAATAAAAAAGCTACATTTTCTGGTGATTGGCCAATAACATACAGAATACCAACAGTATAAAAATATATTGAAGAGTTCTGTAGCAACCCCATACCTGCATTTGCATATGGTCGGATATCTCTAGTGAAAATCTTATCGTGAGCCAAATGCTTTCCAACGATAAGGTCCCGATCTCCATCAACGCTAAAATGGACATTTGAGCTCAAGTTAGTTAATCGTAATGCTAGTGCAAGCAAAAGAATGATGAAAACTAGAATAGATTGTTCAAAATCTTTTTTAAAAATTGTAGGCAAGGATTGGTGGCAGCGAATTAATAGCTTATGCAGAGAACTTTATTAAAGAGTATGGGAAGGCAGATTTGAATTCTTATTTTTGGAGGATTGGGCTGGATTTACCCTCGTCAGTCTCATATTTCGGGTTTAATTGAAGAATTCACTTGATGGAGCAACTTGTTTCTCGTCCCTAGCCAACTACAATATCACCTGGAGCATACTCTGGTTGAGTATCTTTTCTGCAACTTTTCTGCAATGGCCTGGCGCAGGTCAGGAATCCTCACTTGTAGAGCAATAGATATGCAAAGAAATGGTGCTCTGTTTTGTGTATTATAACGTCGATAGAATAAAAATGTAGAAATAAAGGCTTTTTATGATACCTGAGACAGAAATCCAATCTGCAGATGATGTTAAAGCAACCGAAACTGACAGAAATGCTGAACAATATGCGGAAATACTTGGACTCAAAATAAAAGACCTTCAAAGACTATTAGAGAATAGAACTGTAATGGATCTTGGAGCTGGTCCTGGGGTTTTTGCTGCAAACATGGAGGCATGGAAACTCATGGGCGCGGCAGCTCCAGAGAGAGTTGATTCTTTAAACCTACGATACGCTGCAACTGATTATGCAGAGTTTGAAGCAGAAGCTTTTTCAGGTGGGAAAATGCCTCTTGTTAAACCTCCAGGGTTCATTAGAAATGTTTCAAGAAGTATTGAGCAAGCTGCTTGGAATAGTGCAAACAGGTTACTATCTATGTTTTAGAATTAAGAAAAACGCCCCTAATAAATAGGTTGTATTTAATTTAATTATGAGGCACGGGCGGGATTCGAACCCGCGAACGAAGGTTTTGCAGACCTCGCCATTGGACCGCTCTGGTACCGCGCCACAATTTTCTTCCTCAACACAGTCAGATACCTATTTTAACAACTTTTCTAGTTTAGAGATGTGCAAAATCATTCAGAGTGATGAGTTTCCATTTTTTATCGTTCACCGAAACGACTGAGATGCCGGTATTTTCAATTCCGGTTTGATACAGTGTACTCATGATCAACTCGGGGGTGGCTTCTCTTCCTAGTAGCACACAAAGCAGTATAATAGAAAGTGAAATTCCATGCGAAGTGACACATAAAAGATACGAATTGTCTTTTCCTTGACTATGATCTTCCAAAATTTGTAAGAACTCTTTTGCTCTCTCAATCACATCTGCTAGCGACTCTCCATCTTCATAACGAAAATAGGGGTTCCGTTTGTCTCTCTCATCGTGAATAACTTTAAGCGCAGCTTGAATTTCAGGGTCAGTATGAATTTTTCCGGTAATTATGCTGGCACGACGGATTTCTGAGAGCTGCGGGTACTCAACTACAGGAACGTGATGAGATTGATTAATGAACGTTGTAGTTTCTTTAGCTCGAGCCATAGGACTAGTCCAAATTTCTTGAATTGCTAAATCTTTTAAACGCTCTGCAACTTTGCTTGCCTGAACTTCACCGTTTGCCGAAAGAGAAGATTCGGGAGTTTGATAGCGGTGTTCTTCAAGATGAGTCGTTCGACCGTGACGGATAAAGTAGATCAACATGAATCCATTCTAACAAAGTCCTGCGTTTTTTGCGGATAGCTCTGGGTTCGCTCAAAATCTTGTGATATATTCTGAGTATGAGACAACTCCGCACTTTCTTCAGAAGTTTACAGCTTTCGCTGACTCAACCATCCTATTATGCTGATGTTTTGCGGACGCGCTTTTCTTTCTCTCTCAAGTACTTTGCTTTTTTGCACTTGCTCTTAGCTCTAATGTTTGGTGTGCAGGCCGGAGTCTTAGCGAATTTGACTGATGTGCCTGCCGAAGTGAGTCGCTTTTTCCAAGCTGTTCCCAAGGACCTTGAAGTTTCTATTACAGATGGTCGCTTGTCCATTAATAAGCCACTTCCCTACGCCATACCGGCGCCCTCAGAACTTCGTCAGGCAGATGAGGGTGATTATGCAGATCTAGAGAGTTTAGTAGTCTTTGAAAGTGATCAAAAGGTTCAAGGAGTAAGTGACTTTCTCCAGTACCGAACATTTGCATTGGTCACCGAAACCCAGTTCTATGTCAGAGAAGAGGATGGAATTTCTTCTGTAAATGTTTATGAAATTCCTAAAGAGGAAGAAGCAATTTTTTTCAAGACCAATGACTTAGAAACAGCCAAGAACCAATTTCTGAACTCTGCTTTTATTAAGCAAAAGATTTATGTTCCAGTTGTAGGAATAGGTGTCGCACTTTTGACCTGGCCGCTTTTGTTTGTTGCTCGATTGATTGTGGCATCCATCTATAGCTTGATAGTGTATTTGCTGGTTAAGTTTTTCCCAACCCAGTTTGCACATGGTCAACGCATTTCTTATAAAAAAAGCATTCAAGTTTCATTTCACAGCTTAACTTTAGTAATTCTGCTTTCATACGCTTTAGACCTCGCCAACTTTGGCTTCAGGCTTGGGGGCCTATGGTACTTTCTACTCTACTTGATTTGGACGCTATTTATAATTTCTCGGGCCACACAAGCCAATACACGCTTTGCTGCAGGGGTGGTGCGAGAAATAAAGGATTCGGCAATTTTAGAACCACAATCTGTTCGCTCTTTTGCTAAAAAGCCTGCGACTTGGAAAAGTACCAAAAAAGCGAAGCGCTAAACTTTTTCTGAACTGCAAATATTCATTTTGCTATCGATACTATTTGCATCTTAAAGATTTAGTACTACAATACTGAATTTGAGTAACAAATGAGTATAGACTCATTGAGGGAACTCGATTTAGTAGAAATTGTATGGGCATACTTTCAAAAGAAAATAGAGTGAGGTGTGGACTAGCTATCGGAGCGTCTGTTCTTGGGGTCGGACTTTTACTTTATTATGCAAGTGATGGTGTTCCAGCACAACCCACACCTGTTGTAACGCAAGCAGTTGGAGGTGAGGGGGGGGTATTCTGCACTCACTCTTCCTCCATTAGTTGCTAATAGTGAAGGTGTTAACAGGATGGACGCTGCACACACCTACACCGTGATAGATGGAGATACTATTTCAGGAATTTCTCAAAAACTTGGCGTCCTAGCTGCAGTTATCATTCGTTTAAATAATATACAGAATCCAAATCTGATTTATATTGGCCAATCTCTTCTCTTACCTCCACCTGCTCAGCCAGCAACAAGTGCCGAGGCTTTACCTCCACGAATTGCTGAAATATCAGGGTATAGAACTCATACAGTAGTAGCAGAAGAATGGATTTATAAAATTGCTAGAGCGTATGATGTTCACCCAAATGACATTATTGCGGCAAACCCGGCAATAGATCCTCATCGTATTTATCCAGGCCAAGAGCTTCAAATTCCTCAGCAATCATCTCGCAAAGTTTAGTTCTAACCCCCAGTCTTAGCTTTCATTTGTTAAAATACGCATATGGCTCGTCAAGCGAAGACTTATTTTATCCACACATTTGGTTGCCAATCAAATAAGAGCGACTCAGAGCGAATTGCTGGCGACTATGAAGCGCGGGGCTATACCGAGGCTAAGGACTGGCGAGTTTGTGATGAGCTGGTGGTGAATACCTGTGCGATCCGCCAGAGCGCTGAAGATCGGGCGAAAGGGTTTCTACATAACGTAGTAACTTTTTTTGATGAGCAAAATATACCTCGACCCAAAATTATCTTGACCGGTTGCATGACTCATCATGGTCACGGCAAGATTTATGAAATGTTACCCGCTGTTGATGAAATTTTGCCGATTAACGAAGTTGGTTTTAATCAAGCAGCAGTGCGCAAAGATTCCATAACCCGAGGTGGCAAAAAGCATGCTTGGATTCCTATTTCTGCTGGCTGTAACTCTTTTTGCACTTACTGCATTGTGCCCTACTCCAGAGGTCGGGAGCAGTCCCGGAGTCTCGAGTCTATTCTGACTGAGGTAGAGCGTTTGGTTGGTGAAGGGTATCAGGAAATTACTTTGTTAGGTCAGAATGTAAACTCTTGGGGACTTGAAAAGCTGGGAATAGGTTTCCGCAAGCTAATGATGGAGCGTGAAGATTTTAATCGTGAAGACCTGCCTGATAATCAAACTCAGTATCTGCAGCCCAATGGCACTCCCCCTTTTGTGAAGTTGTTGCAAGCACTTTCAAGCTTTCCGCAAATAGAGAAAATTCGTTTCTTAACTAGTAACCCGTGGGACTTTCATGATGAGTTAGTAGAAGAGATTGGGCGAAATAAAAAAATTGATCGTTTTATCCACTTACCCGTCCAGTCAGGCAGTAACTCAGTCCTCTACCGGATGAATCGTGGCTATACCCGCGAAACCTACCTAGATTTGGTCACCAAGTTAAAAGCCGTCGATCCATTAATTACGATTGGCACAGATATTATTGTGGGTTTTCCGGATGAGACAGACGAAGAGTTCCAAGCAACAGTGGAGTTAGCAAAAACAGTGGACTGGAAGGTGGGCTTTGTGGCCATGTACTCACCTAGGCCAGGCACAGCTAGCTGGCGTATTTATCCCGACAATATTCCTCATACAATCAAGAAGCAACGCTGGGAAGTGCTTGACCAGATTATTAATAAAGATAACCTGCAAGTTCGACCAAAAATTGTTTAGGAGCTGCCTTCATGCTTCCTGCTAAAAATTTATTTTCCATCGTAGGCCCTACAGCTAACGGGAAGACGGGATTTGCTTTCAACTTAGCCGAAGCTTTTGATTTTTCTTGGAACGTGATTTCAGCAGACTCGCGTCAGGTTTATAAAGGAATGGAGATTGGGACTGGAGTAGATTTACCGGCAAACTTTTCCAAGACTGGTCCTGACGAGCTAGACCCTTTCCCCTACTTTCAAGATGGTAAGTTAACTCTCCACGGTGTTTCACTCTGTAATCCAAATGAAGCATGGTCACTGACTCACTTTCGCAAACTGTGTCAGCCAATCCTGCAAAAAAGTTGGAGTGACCAGTCGTCAGTACCTGTAATTGTGGGAGGGACTGGCTTATACCACCGGCAGCTTTTTAATCAGGATGTGCAGCTGGAGCTAGCCCCCAATTTCGAGCTGCGCGCTAACGCTGAAGCTCTGCCGGTCATCGAGTTGCAAGAGTGGTTAGCGAAGCTTGATGCTGCAAAACTAGCCGCCCTAAATAACTCAGATAAGCAGAACCCTCGCCGCTTAATTCGGGCGATTGAGGTGGCAGAGCACTCGAAAGTTGGCCTGCAGCCAGAGCCACCGTCAAAGTCGCTTATTGATGACAGTGAGATACGCCACTTGCAGATTGGTCTCGTTGATGAGCTTGAAAATATCGCCGTAAAGATACAACAGCGAGTTGAGGAACGGCTTCGCCTAGGCATGATTGCGGAAGTGGAAAAGCTACTCAGCGAATATAGTCCAACAGATTGGGAGTTGCCCGCGTTTTCAGCTACTGGATATAAAGAAGTGCGAGCCTACCTAGCAGATCAGCTGGATCTTTCACAAATGAAGGAGCTGTGGTGTCGTCGAGAGCTGCAGTACGCAAAACGGCAACTCACATGGTGGAAAAAAGAATCAGGAATAACTTGGTTTCATGTCAGTCTGCCCAATTGGCAAGAAAATGCCAATCAAGTAGTCAAGAACTGGTTGAAAGGGAGCCATCTCCAGTAATTGACTGATGCAGAGGAAAATTGCTCGTGTATACTTGATTCTTATGAAGAATTCTACGCAAAAACCACTTCAAGTGACGATCACTCCATTCACGATTGCATTCACGGTTTTCTTTCTTTTAGCCTTGTTTTTTCTTTTTCAAATTCGGCAAATTTTAATTATCTTGTTTATGGCATTAATTTTTATGGCCGCCCTACACCCGGCTGTGAAGAAGCTGCAAAAACGAGCCAAACTTCCCAAAATTGTCGCCATTCTTTTACTCTATGTGGCTATTATTAGCTCTCTAATATTTTCTTTTGCCTTGATCATTCCACCTTTATTCTCTGAGTTGCCAACGCTGATCAATGTGCTTTCGCTGCCTCCTCTGCCTGATGATATTCGCCACCTGAAGTTTTCAGCTATTGAGTTAACGACGCTGTTTAATCAGTTTGGCTCTTCTTTTCAAACTGTTTTCTCGATCATCAGCTCCACATTTAGTGGGGTATTTTCAGTGATTACCGTTTTAGTCATGACATCTTACCTCCTCTTAGAAAGGGATGTTCTACACAAAAAAGTGGCCTGGTTTACCCGCGACAAAAAGCATTTTGCGTTAGCAGAGGAACTCATCAATAAATTAGAGGTAGAGCTGGGTGGTTGGGTGCGGGGTCAATTCTTATTGATGGTTGCCATTGGAGTAGTCACCTATATCGGCTTAAGTTTGCTCTCAGTTCCTTACGCGCTTCCTTTAGCAGTCCTCGCAGGTTTACTTGAAGTACTTCCTAACTTAGGTCCTACACTAGCATCAATACCTGCAATTGTAATCGCCTTTACCATGATGAGCCCAGTGATGGCTGGCTTTGTAACGCTCTTCTATGTCGTTGTTCAGCAGCTAGAGAATAACCTGATTGTGCCCAAAATCATGAAAGATAATGTGGACGTAAATCCATTAACGACAATCATCGTTATTTTAGTTGGCTTAGAGCTTTCGGGAGTGATCGGTGCGCTTTTAGCAGTCCCGATTTATATTTTATTCCGCAGTGTCTACTCCCTTTGGCTCAGAGAACACCGTCAAAGAAAAGATGCAGAGACTGATTAGGGTGAAGAATCTTCAGCAGCTTAAATTGTCTTCATCTGACTTTTTAGTTTTCCTCAGGTATACTACATGAGTGTGGCCGATCGATGGCCTCTTGGGTGGAAACACCTAGGGGGAGGAAAGTCCGGACAGCAGAACATATGGAGCCTTGTGAAAGCAAGGGGTACAGGAAACTGTAGACAGTTAGAGCAACAGTGACGAACCGGGTCGCGCCGGGTGAAACGACCAAGCGGTACACTTCGAAAGATGTGTGGCAATCCTCCCAGCTGCAACTGCCGAACTTCACCTTAATTGAGATGTTCCGTATCTTTCAGTTGTAAAAGACTGGAAAAGGTGATCAAGCTGCAGGCATTAGAGAAATCATCGTTAAAACAGAATCCGGCTTACGAGCCACACACAAAAAGAAGGAGGACTTATGGATCGAGTTCCGCTATCTTGGCAAGATTCTCTTAGCTTAAGTCTTAGCTATACCATGGCACAATTCTCTGCTTTTTTGCCGAGATTTTTGGCAGCGGTAGTGATTCTAGTGGTGGGAATTCTCTTTGCGCGAATCGTACGAGGCATCATTGTGAAAACCCTAGAGGCTGCCCGAGTTTCTCGATTAGTCGAAAAGACGCCGCTAGAACTTTTTCTAAAAAATGCTGAGCTGGGGACCAAAATTGAAGATGCGATTGGTGCCATCTTTTATTGGCTTTTTATCTTTTTAATCGTCTACACTTCTGTCTCTGTCCTGGGTCTAACTCCCCTGTCTATAGTGCTTGAGAAAATTTTGAGCTATATTCCACATATTTTTTCGGCTTTCGGTATCTTTGTGATTGGTGTATTACTGGCTGGAGTGGTTGAGACTGTGGTCAAGGGAGCCATGAAAGGTTTTGATCCGCACAGCTCTCGGTTGTTCGCCAAAGTTGCCAGTTACATGGTGGTGGCGATCACTAGCTTGGCTGCGATTGCAGAGCTGGGTATTGCCAGTCAATTCATTACCATCTTATTCATGGGTTTAGTCTTTTCTTTCTCGCTGGGTACGGGTTTGGCACTGGGCTTGGGTGGCCAAGATACGGTGAGAGGCATGCTGGGTAAGTGGCAGAAACAAAAGTAATTTCTTCTTGGATGTATTGGTAGATCTCAGATTTGTACGCCTAACGATACTGCAGTGCTTCTGCAACATGATTTTCTTGGACTGTTTCGCATTCTTCTAAGTCGGCAATGGTTCGGCTTACTTTCATGAGTTTGTAGTAGCTGCGAACCGAGAGGTTAAAGCTGCTGATGGCCTGCTCCAGTAAAGACTTTGCCTGGGGGGAAGGCTGACAAAAATGCAGCAGTTGTTTTGCACTCAACTGGTGATTACTTTTATGCTTAAGGTTTTGGTATCGGTGTAGCTGGAGCTGCCGAGCGGCAGATACTTGAGTGCGAATTTGCGCTGAGGTTGTAACCTCACTCTCCTTTTGAAAGATTTCTTGCGTGGTGACGTCTTCCAGTTCTAGTCGTAAATCAAAGCGGTCTAGTAATGGGCCTGAAATTTTTTCTCGATACCTAGTTAAGGAGTGAGGCGAACAGGAACATCTTTTTTTAGTTGAGTTGAGATATCCACACGGACAAGGGTTGGCAGCGGCGATGAGCGAAAAATTGGCTGGAAAGGTATGTCGACCGCTGACTCGATTGAGAACGATTTCCCCCTCTTCAAGTGGTTGTCGTAGGGCGTTGAGAACATAGCTAGAGAACTCGAGTACTTCATCTAAAAAAAGAATGCCGTTGTGAGCTAAAGAGATCTCTCCCGGCTGGATAGTTTGACCTCCACCTATTAAGTTGCTGTGAGAGATGGTGTGGTGAGGTGCGCGGAAGGGCCGGGCAGAAATGAGGCTGTCTTGGGAAGAAAGTAGCCCGGCAATAGAGTAAATTTGGGTTAACTCTAAAGCTTCTTCATTGGTTAAGGTTGGTAGGATTGAGGGTAGGGCTTTGGCCAACATGCTCTTCCCCACCCCAGGTGGTCCAGTCATAAAAAGATGATGTCCGCCGGCTGCAGCAATAGTCAGGGCACGCTTTGCCAGTGTTTGCCCATGAACTTCACTAAAGTCTATTAGCGAGTCGAGCGGGGTAAGCTGTTGATACTTTCCTGGCTTCAATACTGGCAGAGGCTGCAGTGCCTTGCTTGCCTGAATATACTCAGCCAGATTTTCTATTGGAGTAATCGCAATACCTTGGATAGTACTGACTTCTTGAGCGTTGGCCGCAGGTAGGATGACGCGTTGATATCCCAGCTTTCGGGCCGCTAACACTAACGGAAGTGCTCCCCGAATGGCTTTGAGCTGTCCATCCAGGGCGAGCTCACCAAAAAACATGGTGTTTTGTGTATCTGCTTTGATTTCTCCATACATCTTCAGTAAACCCACTGCTATTGCCAAGTCAAAACTGGCTGCAGTCTTTGGCACGTCTGCTGGTGCTAAGTTCACCACCGTTCGTTTACTGCGGATTCTGATGCCGCAGTTTTGCAGAGCTGCCGTAATTCGCTCTTTGGCTTCTTCAGTGGCTTTGGAAGTGAGGCCGATAAAAACTAAGTTTGGAGTTCCACGATTTCCATCAACCTCCACCTCCACCTTGAGGCAGTTCATGCCTTGTAACATAGCAGTATATGTTCTGGCGAGCATCCTGGTCTTTCTTAAAAAATCGGCTACGGGGTGACGGACTGGAAATCAGTAAAACAATTCCGGTGAGATATGGTGAATACGACTTCGCTCCCGTCATGCCCCGTTGCGAATGGTAAGCAGGAGTATGGAGCGCGAACCTTACAAGAAGTGTAGGAAAATTGAGGTTACCTAATCAGCTCATCCGGCTGACTTGTTCCACTAGCCGATTACAGTAGCCCCATTCATTGTCATACCAACTAATAATCTTGACTAAGTCACCACCAATGACTTGGGTCAGCGAGAGATCCACAATAGATGACTCTGAGCGACCGACAATATCACTCGAAACAAGTTGCTCATTTGTAACGGCCAGAATGCCTTGCCAGTGGGAACTGTTTGCTGCGTCAGACAGGATTTGATTGACTTCTTCGACGGTAGTTGGACGCTTGGTCACAAAGACCATATCTGAAAGTGAGCCTACCGGCGTGGGGACTCGCACTGCTAGGCCATCAAAGAGACCCTTTAGCTCGGGAACAACTTCAGTGGCGGCAATGGCTGCCCCTGTTGAAGTCGGCACGATATTGAGCGCAGCAGCCCGTGCCCGACGTAAGTCTTTGTGGGAGTTGTCGTGTAGATTTTGATCGTCAGTATAGGAATGAATCGTAGTTAAAGTGGCTTTACTTACACCCAATGCTGCGGTGATGACGGCTGCTACTGGAGCAACGCAGTTCGTAGTGCAGGAAGCATTGGACACAATGTCCTGATTTGCCTCAACTTCCTTGGCCCCGATGACATACGTGCCGACGTCTCCACCTTTTGGAGGTGCGGAAATGATCACATTTTTGGCGCCTCCTGCCAGATGTCCAGCAGCCTTTTCCCTCGAAATAAATGCACCAGTAGATTCAATAACCGTTTCTACCCCATACTGAGCCCAGGGAATTTTGGCTGGATCGCGCTGAGCCGTTATGGCAACGTGATGGTCACCTATGTGGATAAATCCGAGCAATGGGTTTTCATCACTCGCGTCTTTGTTTGATTGCTTTACTTCGAGTGACATCGGCTCTAAAAATGGCCCGTAATTGGAGTCATACTTTAAGAGATGTGCCCAGTCTTCCAAGCTCATCGAGCCAGAAGTATTTATCAGTCTCAGGTCAATCTGATTGTGATGACTTTTCCACCAGACGCGAAAAGAAGTTCTACCAATCCGACCAAAACCATTGATGCCAAATGTATTCATATTGCCCCTTCTTCAACTATATCACTTTAACGGTGGCTGCCTCTATGCCTGGTAGGCTCCGATACGCCAAGTAATGAAGCAGTGCTCCTCCGCCCGAACTAATGTGATCAAAACCTTTTAATCGATCGAGTCCGAGTATTGTCAGGGCCGCCTCAGTATCGCCGCCCCCAATCACTTTGTAGCCATTCCCATTGGCAATAGCTTCAGCTACGCGCTTGGTGCCCTCCCGATGTTCTACGTCCTCGTACTTACCCATGGGCCCGTTCCAGACCAAGGTTTTTGCCTCAGTCACAAAGCGTTCAAACTGCTCAGTGGCTTTCAGATCAATGTCAAAGCCGTCTTCGGTTAAATCAGCAATAATCATTCTGCGGCGCAGCGTGTCGCTGAACTCCAGCTTTCGCGCTTTCGCCTCAACTGCCAACTTCCCACCTACTAAGATCACATCGACTAGCTCAGCAATTTTTTCTAGAAGTGGTAACTTGGTTTCTAACTTTGCCCCGCCGAGCACAAACATAAATGGACGCTTGGGTGTGCCAGTGATTTTTTCGAGCACCTTCATTTCTTTCTCAAACTGAAAGCCAAATACGGTTGGGAGTAACTCAGGAACTTTGACGATGGAAGTATGGGAGCGATGAGAGGTAGCAAAGGCTTCATTTACAAATAAGTCTTGGCCCTTCGCTAACTCTTTGGCAAATTCTTTACTGGCTTCTTCTTCACGCGGATCAAAGCGTAAATTTTCTTTGAGTTCTAACCAGGCTGCTAGAGACTCTGGCGTCGCTTTTTTGAAAGACTTTTGGGTGAGGAGCTTTTCGAAGAGGATTTTAGCGATTGGTGTTAAAGAAAAGTTCTTAGTCTTTTTCACGTCATGACCGCGATGGGCAATCGCAGTCACGTGCGCAGCCTTGTGCTGCCAGAGGTAACATAAGGTCTCAAAACTATCTTCCATGCGTGTCGTATCAAACGCACCATCACTTGATTGTGGCAAATCTAGATCTAATCTGATGAGAACGCGTTTATTGCTTGGGGTGATACTGGAGAGATACTGCATAGTAAAACTTACTATACATCATCTAGCGAGAAATTCCCGGAGGGGATGTTTTACGCAAACGCAGTTTCCACATCATTGCTGACAAATGTTCCAATATCTTCGCCGGCAATTGCCTTTTGAAGGTTATCTTCCGCAAAGAGTTCAAAGACCATGACTGGCATGTGGTTTTCACTACTCATAGCTAAGGCAGCCGTATCCATTACTTCTACTCCAGGCATAGAAATGGCGTCTTTAAAGTTAAGTGTTTTAAAGCGACGAGCATCAGTGTTTTTCATTGGATCTTTGTCATAAATACCATCTACTTTGGTGGCCTTCATGAGTACATTACATTTTAGTTCCAGTGCGTGAAGTGAGGCGCCGGTGTCAGTAGTGACGTACGGAACGCCAGTTCCAGCCCCGAGAATGACCACTCGGCCTTTTTCCATGTGGCGGATGGCCTTGCGACGGATAAAGCTTTCGGCGACCGCTGGCATCTGGAGGGCAGTTTGTAAGCGCGTGGGAACGCCAATTTTTTCTAACGCATCTTGAAGCGCAAGACCATTCATAACGGTGGCGAGCATACCCATATAGTCTGCAGTGGCTCGATCTATTCCATTTTTTGAGCCAGCGATGCCACGGAAAATATTTCCACCTCCAATTACCACCGCAATCTCTACTCCTTGTGCATGGACTTGTTTAATCTGCTCGGCAACGTTCATTGCCGCTTTCGGATCTATGCCATATTCGCGCTCACCGATCAGGGATTCACCACCAACTTTGAGCATGACGCGTTTAAAACGAGGTGTAGACATAAAACTCCTTAGTATGCTTTTTAACTATTTTCGCAAACGTGCTTTGAGTCGCAAGGCTTTCCATCTCAGATCTTCTACAATTCTATAAATTGGGTACAACGGTGGATTGGTAACTAAGTCGTAGGTGCCGAGGAACTCTACCAACTCACCTCCAAAGCCTTTTTTGAACCGATGAAACCCAAACCAAGGATCTTTTTCATTCGGCTCTGGACCTAAAGAGCCCCACATATCAAAACTTTTGCAGCCCTGTTGTTTGCCAAACCGAATCATCTCCCACATCATTAGGTTACTGGCCATGACGTCGCGGTGGATACTGCGGGAGGCTCCATATGGATAATACAGTACGCCGTTAAAAACAAACATGATCCAAGAGACGAGCACTTTTTCTTCATAGACGGCCGTAAAAACTCTCAGCATTCCTGTCCTGCCTAGGACTTCCCACATGGTTTTGAAGTACGCTGGAGTGTGGGCGTAAAATCCTTGACGTTGAGTGGTCTCATTCAGAATCTCAACATACTGATCCATCCCCTCTTTGGTGGTGTTCTCGTAAATCTGGACGCCTTTTTTAAATGCCACGTTGACGTTGTAGCGAGTTTTACTGCTGAGTTGGCCGAATAATTTTTCTTCGGAGGGAGTGAGATCGAGTTGAAAAGTATACTTAGTGAAAAGAGGACGGCCCGGGCGGGCGTTGTTGGTTTGCAGGAACTTTGCAATTTCCTCGAAGCCTGACTTGGTCTCGACACTGCGGCCCACATTTGGCTCCATCTTTACGAATAAAGAATGGTGTTTTTTGCCCAGTTGAGTGATCGCATTCAGCTGTTCCTCGTCTGGCATCTGCCCTTTTGGCAAGTAGCCGGCGGTCATGCTGGTGCCGGGGATCTTATGAAAAAAGACTTGCAGCGCCGCTTTTAATTTGCCTTCTTCAAAAAACCCTACCCGCTCAACTTGGACGCCAGTTTGGCTTCTAAAATCTCCCCAAGCCCAAGACTGGAGCGGATGTTGAACAGTCGCATCGTAGGCGGCGCGTTCTTCTTGGCGGAGGGGTCGTAAAAGCATACTGATCTGAAATTATAGCTGAAAAAGCTGGTTGTTGTTTGCCGAGAAATTATTTTTCCAAAAATGCCTCAATATCAATATCGCCACTGAGCACATCATCAAGTGCGCCGTCATCGAGGGCAATATACTTACGTTTATTGCCAATGGCCTGGACACGTTGGTTGAGTGCTTTGAGCCCAATGTGGTCATCAGGGTCTGGATCTTGCCCCCAGCCGCGGCTAGCAGAGTCTGAGCTGCGACCATAGCTAGTTCCGTACTGGCCGAAGTGAGCGGAGGGAGCATAGAGCTCAGCCTGTTCTCGTTGGAGTAGTCTCTCGGGAATATCGTGAAGGAATCGACTGGGCATCGCACTATTGATGGTGCCGTAGATCATCCGTCTTCGGGCGTAGGTGAGGTAGAGTTTGAGTTTCGCGCGAGTGATTCCCACGTAACAAAGCCGTCGCTCTTCTTCCATCTGGGCTTTATCGAGGATGGACCTGGAGTGTGGAAATAAACCTTCTTCCATACCGACCATAAAAACGATTGGGAATTCGAGGCCTTTGGCCGAGTGTAGACTCATTAAGGTAATTACGTCGGCTTTGCCTTCTACAGTCACGTCAGCGAGTTCATTATCTTGGAGCAAGGCAATATTCTCGAGGAAAACATCCAGTTCTAGAAACTGGGTAGCCACATTGAGCAACTCTTGGATATTTTCTAAGCGCGCAAAGTCTTCCGGATCCTCGACGTCAAAGCGTTGCTTAAACTCGGTGACATCAAGAATTTTTTGGAGCAAGTTGAACGGTTGTATCCCACCTAAATTCTCCACTCCACTTTTGTGTAGCTCCTCAATGATTTTTTCCTTCCACTGGATATACTTTTCGTACTTTCGTTTACCGAGCTTGAGTGCGCGCTCATGGCTGACTTCATCGCTGGGGTTAGTGAAAAGTCGTAAGTAACTTAAGACGTCTTTAATTTCTTTGCGCGCATAAAACTTAACGCCACCCACGATTTTGTAGGGTAAGCCAGCCCGAATGAGAGCTTCTTCAAAAGCTCGGGACTGGGCGTTGGTGCGGTATAAAATGACTCGATCAGAAAGCTGTAAGTCCAGATCATGCTGGCGGATATACTGGAGGACTTTCCGGGCCTCATCTTCCCCACTATCCGCTTCATACACCACGATCTTGGGATGCTCTTGGCTCTTGTTGTCAGTCCAGAGCTGCAAAATAGGATGTGATGTATTTTTAGAAATAACTTCGGTAGCAGCGTCCAGAATTGTTTGCGTTGATCTGTAGTTCTGTTCTAGCCGATACTCTACAATCGTGGGGAAGTCAGTCTTTAAGTTCAACATGTTTCGATAATCTGCGCCGCGCCAGGCGTAAATGGACTGTGAAAAGTCGCCTACCACGTAGAGATTCTCTTGAGGTGCAGCGAGTAATTTGCTCAAGACGTATTGGGCCTTATTCGTGTCTTGGTATTCGTCAATCAAAACGTGGCTGAATTGGTTCTGATAGCGCTGCAAGACTTCTGGATGCTGGACAAATAGCTCGATGACTCGGAGGAGGAGGTCGTCAAAGTCCACGGCGTGATTTTGAGTAAGTTCGTGTTGATATTGAACGTAGGCATGACCGACAAATTCCTGAAACTTGCCTCGAGAACTCTCACGGTACTGTGTGGCGGTGACCATCTCATTCTTGGCTTCCGAAATCTCCCCTTTGACTGCTTTGGGGTGAAACTCTTTTTCTGACCAGGTATTTTTTTTATAAATTTGCTTGATCAGATCAAGTTGGTCATCGCTATCAAAGATGGTGAAGTTGGGCGATAAGCCAATTAAGTAGCCATCTCGACGGAGAATCTTGGCGCAAATGCGGTGAAAAGTACCAGCAAAAGGAATTTTATGTCCAGTTTGCTTTAGCATTCGCTCACTAATTTCTTGCGCCGCTTTATTGGTGAAGGTGACTAGCAGGATTTCGCCTGGATCTTGGTGCTGCTCCTCAATTAACCAGGCTGCCCTGGTGGTTAAGACACGCGTTTTCCCAGATCCCGCGCCTGCCAAAACAATCGCGGGTCCTGCTGGATGGAGGACGGCTTCTTGTTGTTTTTCATTGAGTGCTGAGAGGAGGCTGCTGGGCATTGCGGCTTAATATTAGCATACAATTCCTGATATACTTTCTTTGTTACTATGCCTGCATTATCTCGGGTGACGTTTGAAGTTCGGACTGCACGCGAAAGCCAGCAAACTGCTGAAGCCGTCGTTCAGTTATTCGCGGCTCTCCCCAACCCACCTCGAGGAATTTTCAAAAAATGGCAGCATGCGCCTGAGTTTACGTTTGAGTTTCTCAGTCAAGGTCAGACGATTTACGAGCTAATTACACTGCCTGAGTCGTTGGGTGAGTACCTGACTAGTCAATTGACCTCCAGCTACCCAGAAATTCTGGTTAAACAATTGGAGCACGATCCTTTAGCCGAGTTTCACCAGCCGTTACCCAAAAAATATGGTGAGTTGGTACTGTCAGCTCCGGCGTACTTCCCTCTGAAAACCTTTCGTGAGCTGACCGAGACCGATTCCCTAGCACCAGTCTTATCGACCTTGGCCAAGCTCTCAGAAGGCGAAGCTGGTTTGATTCAGTTTCATGTTCGCAAAGCCCGTGATAACTGGAAGAAAAAAGCCCAACCTGCTACCGGTCCGGCAGCGACCGTCCCCGCTCCTCATGCAGATGCAATTAAACGCAAGTTATCTTTGCCTTCGTATCAAGTCAGCATCCGCTTGTTACTCCAAGCAGCCACGGATGAAAGAGCCGACCAACTCATGACTGCGCTGGTGGCTTCCTTTACTGCGATTCAGTCCGAGACGAATAGCTTTGTGTTTCGTCCGCCTAGACTGCGTAAAAAAGAGCGCCTAGAAGAGATTCGTTATCGTTTGCCAACTGAGTACTTGCTGGGAATTCATCGCTGGCAGTACCTTTCTATAGATGAGTTGGCTACGCTGTGGCACATGCCGAATAAACAGCTTTCTACCATCAGAAACATTGCCTGGGGAAAGAACTTGCTGGGTGAGCCACCAGAAGACCTGCCCACTTTTGCTCACACTCCAGAAGATGAGCGTCAAGACTTGAACTTATTTGCCAAAACCCAGTTTAAGAATCAAGAACAGATTTTTGGCATCCACCAAGATGATCGTCGCCGTCACATGTATGTGATTGGGAAAAGTGGTACCGGTAAATCGACGTTACTGGCAAACATGATTATTAATGACCTCAAGCATAACAAGGGATTGGCGGTAGTTGATCCGCACGGTGACCTGATCGAGACGGTGCTGAACTACATCCCCCGCCACCGCATCAACGACGTGATTGTCTTGGATCCGGCAGATACGCACTCGGTGGTGAAGCTGAACTTATTTGAGGGTGGGTCGCTGGTTCATCGTGAGTTAATTGCTTCTGGCATCGTGGCCATTTTTCAAAAAATGTACGCCAATTCCTGGGGTCCACGTCTCGAGTACATTTTGCGGAATTCCTTGCTGACGTTGCTTTCTACCGATGCCAAGCTAGAGGATGTGCTGCGGATTTTGACTGACCCCAAGTATCGAGCCAAGATTGTGGCGGGGATGGATGACCAGGTGCTGAAGAACTTTTGGGAAGCGGAGTTTAATCCGATGCAGGAGCGCTTGCGGACCGAGTCAATTGCGCCAATTTTGAATAAAGTGGGTCAGTTTGTGACATCACCCTTAATTAGAAATGTGGTGAATACCAACACCAGCTCCTTTGACATTGAGCAAGTAATGAATGAAGGCAAGATTTTGTTAGTGAACGTCTCGCAAGGAAAACTTGGCGAAGATAACATGTCGTTGCTGGGAGCGATGATCATTACCAAAATTCAGTTGGCGGCCATGAATCGCGTCTACATGGCTGAAAAAGATCGTAAAGATTTCTATCTCTACATCGATGAGTTTCAGAACTTTGCGACCACTAGTTTTATTAAAATTTTGTCAGAGGCGCGCAAGTATCGGTTAAACCTTGTTTTGGCCAATCAGTACATGGCCCAGATTCCCGAAGAAGTCAAAGACGCCATCTTCGGCAATGCTGGGAGTATGGTCAGTTTTATCCTGGGCGCTGGAGATGCGGACTACATGCAGAAAGAGTTCGGGGGCAAGTATAGCCAGGAGGATCTAGTGTCGTTGGGGAGGTATCAAATTGTTTCCAAGCTGATGATTCACGGCCAAGTCAGTCATCCGTTCCCCGCCAATACCTTGAACTTAGCTGCCTCTAGTAATCAAAACCGCGATAAAGTGATCAAGGTTTCTCGAGAGAGATATGCGAGGAAGAATTAAAGGGTGGCTTTCTCGAGATGCTCAGCCGGGATTTAATAATAACTTCATTTTTTAGTTTTAGAATTACAAAATTGCTTCATTTTGAGTGATTCTTCTTATGCTTCTTGCAAGGTTGAGGTGACAGAATGATGGAAAGTAAAAGAGAGGCACGTATATGCTGACAAAAAAAGATATCGCAAATTTAGTCAAAGAATTGTCAGGGACTTTTGCAACGAAGGACGAGTTGAAGGAGGAGATAAGAGGTGTAAGAGAAGACCTGAGTAATACTGTGCTTCAGTTTAAAGATGACATTCTTTATGAGATTAAGGGAATTCGAGAAGAGATGACAATACTTACTGGCTATCGAGATAAGATTGTAGATCACGAAGAGCGAATTGAGAAGTTAGAAGACCAGAGCACTAGTAAAGATGGAAAGAGCTTTGTAAATTGAGTTCTGAATCTGGAGTGTGGGTTTTTAAAGATATTTTTACGGCTTTTTGCTTCTGATACGAAAACGCCGCCCATTAGTGCGGGCGGCGATCAGATCAATCTAATTCTTAATGCAAAGCAGGTCAATCAGTATCACCACTGAAGTCCTGTGTAGCCAGTGGTGTACTCGGAACTTCAAACCTCACATGAGAACTCCCTCTATTCTCTTGGTTGTCAGTGGCGCAAACAGTTAAAGCGATACCTAATTTATCTCTATTTGGCCATATGAGCAATGTGTCGGACTTCCCAGATTCAAATGTATCCCTATTGAGTATCCTAAACCAGCCCTCCTCTTCACCATAGCACTCGATTTTTCTCTCCACTACATATTGAGCACCTGAAGCTGGCAAAATAGAGAAAGGAATAGAAAGAGCTTTCCCCACTTCACCCTTATATGGATTTTGAAAGGTGAAATCAACAGGTTCTACCATACGCCTACTAGTGACCTCTGCTTCAGCAGAAAAATTCTTACCTCCCTCACCTGCAGTAGTTGCAATAATTCTTCCGGAAAAATTTCTGTCCCCAGTTGATATACGTACAATATCTGTGTTAGAAAGAGTTCCTTCAACAGCTGCTACGTGCAATTTCTTGCCGGGAGCATCTACTGTAATATCAGAATTTAAAGGGCTACCCGTTAAAGTATGGTGGCCGATAAACGTGATGGGTGCCTGAGCGACAAAACTAGTATCATCTGAAAAAATAAGCTGAGTTTCTTGACGTGGCTTCTGATATTGAACCAGCTCTATCCTCTCGTGTAACCATTTCTGAGCCTCAGGTGTGCTGAGATAGTTAGGATTTTTAGCTTTTTCCAAAGATAACCACATTCGTAGATCCCTATCGTACTTCTTAAAAAAGAGAGCTACTTCATCGGCTACAAAGCCCTCAGAGACTAACTTTTTAGTTAAATCTGAGAAAAATGTTGATAACTCTTCAGGTAGAACTACATCAAAGTCTCCCAATGAGAGAATGGCTTGTACTTTAGCACCAGTTTGTTGATCCACTACATCTACTCTAAGTGAGCAGCCGGTATTAGGAGCAGTTGCCCAAAGAGGAAGTGATACATTGATGAATTCACCATCCTGATATTCATGATCTGGTAAGATGAGCGTGCTGCTTGCAGGAAATCCTATCCCTCTTAATTCTTCTGCATCATTGCTTAATAAGTAACGAATTTCAAGAGTATGGTCGTCTGGAAAGGAAGGTCGAAGAACATTAAACTAAAGAGTCCTTCTGAATAGCGACCCATCCTTCGCTTCTGAAATAACAATTTGAGGCTTCCCAATTATGTTTGGGTCTAAAGCAAGCTGCTCGGCAACTTGTCTATCACTTTGAGTCAAGTCTGCTGGAGTAGCTCCAATTTCCTCTTTTCTTGCTTCACTATTCCATGTTGCTTTTTGTCGCGTATTTGCACGTTCCCACATCGCATCTTCTTGGGTTCTTTTTGCCTGAATTAACTCAAGGGCTACTTCTTGATAGGCTGCATCTTCTTCAGTTCCTAAAAGAAACTCCATAACGCCTGGGGATGTCACAGTAGTGAGAATTGAAAGAAAGCGATTTTCTGCTACCAAAAATGTAAGGTCATTAGGTTGCGCTCCATTACTGAATTCCAAACGGACAACTGGATGTCCATCTACTTCATTTGTTGAGAGTACTGAGACGTGCCCTGGTGCTGATGATTTAGCTGCAAAAACTCTTTTCTCTGCATACTGGCCTTTTGGATTAAGGGAAATTTTAATTTTCTCCGAAGACATATGCTCCTTTATTATTTTTGTTGTAATTAGTCAAACTACAGCGTGAAATATATCAATATACATACGTAGTCAAGAGATGTGAATTCTCCGATCTTTTTGCAGATGCATACCTCAACTTCTTTCCCTTTCTACTAGCTCTTTTATATATTTTTAATACGTAGTTAGGCTTCTATTCAAGTACTTGAGTTAGTAGTCTCGCCTGCATGATATAATCTGCTCGAAAATGTTAGTACCAATATTGATACCGCAAGTGGTTCACAAAAGGAAATGAATCAGAGCCCGATTCTTATCGATATTCCTCGATAACTTGAATCTTATTGAAAATAAAGAGGGGCCTTTTACAAGGCCCTTTTTTTGTTCTCCTTTGCTATAGTAGACACTATGACAAACTCACTTAAACTCCTCGTCGGAAACTGGAAATCAAATAAATCACTAGCTGAGGTGGATGAGTGGATTGACCAGATGCTGAGTAGCGAGTTGCTTGAGCAGCGGCTGCCCTTCACCCCGGTGGTGGCCCCCAGCCTGGTGTATTTGTCCCACCTTCACGCTCGGGTTCCGGAGCTGCAGCTTTGTGCTCAAACATTGTCATCGTATCCAAATGGAGCCTATACTGGCGCGGTTTCCGCCCAGATCACTAGTCAATGGGTCAAGTACGCGCTCTTGGGTCACGCCGAGCGTCGTCGGCACTTTGCCGAATCTGATCAGGTGGTAGCCTTACAAACGATTCAAGCCTTAGACAATAAGATTACGCCGATTGTGGCCGTAGATGATCATAACTGGCAGACTCAACTGGCTCAGTTTGAGAAAAATCAGCTTTCCCAACTGCTAGTCATGTACGAACCTCCGGAGGCAATTAGCAGCTCAGGAAATGCGCATGCAGCTGACCTTGACCAAGTCCTGAGTGCTATCCAACATATTACCACCGAGTACAAGGTGCAGGGTGTTCTCTATGGTGGCTCGGTAAATAGCAAGAATATTCAGGAGTACTTCGCAGAGCCCAGTATTTCCGGCGTAGTTCCAGGTGCGGCCAGTTTAGACCCCCAAGAGTTTGTGGCGATGCTGCAAGTAGCGCTGAGTGCGTTATCCTAATCTGCCGCTATAATAGCCTGATTCATGAAAGTTTCCTCGATCACTGCTTTTTTTCCTTGCTATAACGAAGAGCAAAATGTGCAGTCGATGGTGGAGGCTTTTTACCAAGTTCTTCCCAAAATTGCTAAAAAATTCGAGATCATCATTATTAATGACGGAAGTAGTGATGGTACTCTTCGGGTAACTAAGAAGCTGTGTAAACTGTACCCAGAACTTCGGTTCATTACCCACAAGCGAAATAAGGGGTATGGAGCTTCTTTGCGCTCCGGCTTTGTTGCTGCGAGGTATGACTGGACGTTCTTCACTGACGGTGATCTCCAGTTTGACGTAGACCAATTAAAATCTTTTCTGCCGCACACCAAAAAGTCCGAGGTGATTATTGGCTACCGGGAAAATCGGGCCGAGGGCCAGCTGCGGGCTTTCAATGCAAAGTTATTTAAGAGGTATATTGATTTACTTTTTCGACTGCACGTCAAAGATATTGATTGTGCGTTTAAGTTAATAAAAACCAAAGTGCTGCAAGAAATTCCGCTCACTTCTACTGGTGCATTTACCAGTGCCGAACTACTCTACCGACTTAAAAAAAGTGGATATCGATTTAAGCAGTTGCCGGTGCGGCACTATCTACGTCAGTTCGGCAAGCCGACTGGCAATCATCCTCTGGTGATTGTCAAAGCGGGTTGGGAAGCACTTCAACTCTATCTAATGATGAAGTTTACTCCTCTAAAAGTAGTAAATAAGTATTGAATATTTCCTACTTATTTACTACAATTCTGTATTATGACAAAAGTACAACTTACTCTTACTGATCAGGAAGCAGCTCTCTTGGCAGGATACGGTGACCAACTTGGTTACAACATCGCTAAAATGGCAAAATTTTTTATTAGTAAAGCCACTGAGGAGATCTTCAAGCAGGGTGTTATTCCGGTGTATGAAATGAGTGAAAAGACCGAGCGGGCTGGTTTGAAGGCAGTAAAAGAGTATCGTGAGGGTAAAACTACTGAGATTAGTGATATTAAGGAATTCTTCACTAACTTATGAACTTTCGCTCCAGTGCAAGTTTCAAAAAAAAGTCAGTAAACTTTGCAAAAAAAACCATCAACTTAGGCTAGAGTTGATCAAACAATCCAGTCTTTTCCACCAGAGTCCTCTCCATCCTTGAAGTTGCATAAACTGCAAGGACACCGCGCCACTCAATATGCTATCTGGGTTAAAGATGATCTTCGAGCCTTATGTATAAAAGATGAGGACTTATACATATTTTTTGATCTAGTTACTCATGACCAGTATTAGCTGCTACCTCACCTCATAAACTCGATAGTTCTCTGTTGCTATGACTACCAGATACTTTTTGGCAAAGTACTCTTCATTTGCTTCTAGGTCGTAGAGCTCCCCGGGACCAATAAGGACATACCGTACTTGATATTTTTTCAACAACTCCTCTGCCTCAGCCCCACCTTTATACATGATGGGAATGTCTGCTTCTCGCTGCTGATGCAAAAAACCAAAGTTGAGCGCCCAACCAGGGTAGCCAAGCACAATTGGTCGCACGCCCCACATCATCGGGATAGTGTTATGTGAGGCTTGAGTGAGGAAAACATCACGTGCAGCCGTTTTTTCACGGATTTGCTGGCCGAGCTGTATTTCCTCATTGGTTGCCATCATCACCGCGTTCCTTCCAACTTGTTGTAGTCGCAGCAGCTCCATAACCCCAGTTAAAGTCAAAAGCAGGAAGAGTACTACTGCGGCTCCGCGCCATCCGGCGCGTCGCCTCCAGAGTCGTTGAACCACCACGGTGGCCAGAGCGCTAAAGCCAAAGTAGGCCCACATGAATAACTTTGAGTTATCCCACAGAATTGGTTGGAACTGAATAATATTTCCGAGCAGAAAGACGATAGAAAAGGACCACAAAAAATACTTGATAAGTGGTCGGTACTTGCGGATTAGCCAGGCACCCACCAGAGCTACTGGCAGCATGATTCCCCAGATTTCCCACCACATGGTAAGCCAGCTTGCTAATGCTTCACTGAGAGTGTGGGCTTGCGGAATTGCCCAGCCAATCCTAATTTTCATAAACTCAGGATTTTCAATCCCGCCAGAGATAAATACTTTATAGAGCACACTAGAAACTACTCCAGCAGGTACTACAAAAAAAGCTAACTCGCGCCAGCGTCGCCACTGGACTGCACATACTACCCCCATTGCAATGACTAGCACAATAAAGCTGTGCATGTGGGTAATTGGTAAGATTCCGACAAGTACGCCAGCCAGGAGCAAGAGTCTTTTTCGCCATTGGCTCTCTAGCTGCTCCCAATTTTTATTTACAAATACGACTAAAGCAATAACCCAAACTGCAAGTGCCATACCTAGTAGAAAAGCTCGTTGTGGCACCAGCATGCCGTTTACCCAATTACCAGCTAGCCAGGAGTAGTTCTCTAACCTGGAGTAGTCTTTGAGCGGTTGCCAACTGGAAGTGAGAATCGCATCAGGGATAAAGCGCAGAAATCCTAAGCCGGAAGAACAGAAAAAGAGCGTAATTGCGGTGAGGGAAGCTTTTTTTGAGTTCAATACTAAATAGAAAACGGCATACATTCCTAACAGCAATACTAATGCATAGAAAATTGAAGGTAGTACAAATGCATTAGGTAAAGACACTCCGGCTCTCATCAGCAAACCGGAGATCATGTTGGTCAAAAAACCGTAGGTAAACTTGCCTCCGGAGAAGTAGGGATGATATGCAAACCAGTCTTGCGGAGCCTTAAAAGCGAAGATGTTCGCCATGCCAATATGCAGTGACCAGTCTCCCCAAATATGCACATGTCCTGCCCATAGTGAATCATTTTGGATCACTAACATCTGTGGAAATAAAGTAATGAAGTACAGTCCAAATGTTCCCAGTAACACCACGAGTGCCCAGCGATGTCTGCGGACTGCCGGACGTAGCCAGGAGTTGAGATTCAGTAGAGGACGTTTTGATTGGCGAGGGGGACGCGGGCGACGGACTTTTTTTGGCATATCTTACTCAAGCAGGGTTGAATACTTGCCGCTCACCCACCCAACCTCGGTGCCAAATTGAATTTTGTGCCAGCCGAGTGTTGACTCGTTTAAGTAGGCATACTCTGAAGCAACTGGGGCGACGCCGAGCTCTTCTCCACTGGATGTTGGAGTGGCTCTGATGCGCAGTACTTCCTGGCCGCCTTGAGAAAAGCCAGTATTATTAATTCTGACTTTGGGACGAGCAATAGCTACCTGAGCAGAAGGACTGGCTGAAGGTGAGACCCTGGGTGAAGCGCTGGGGCTTGGTGAAGCAGTTGGCGAGGGTGATGGACTCAAGCTGGGGCCAGGACTGGCAGCCGCTGTGGCAAGTGTGGGGTTGGCAATTTCTGGTGTAGGGCTGGCTTGGACTTGATAGTCTTGTTTCGCCAATTTGATCGTGACCAACATCCGATATCCAGCTTGGGCATTAATGGTATGTTGCTGAGGCTCATAACTGGGTAGTTTGACCTCATACTCATGCTGGCCTGGAGAAAGATCTTCGACTAAAACTGGCGCAAATCCCTTCGCTTGGCCATCGACTTGAATAATTGCTCCATCAGGAATAGTTGTCAGTGAGAGCTCAGAGTTCGACTGTCCACGAATCTTTTCCATTTCGTAAATCACCCCGCCACTGGTTTCTGGCCGGGTGCCAGGACTCCAATTGATCACAGTTAGGAGGCCTTTTTTGAGAGATACCTTGGCTTCATACGACGCGAGGCTAGGATCTTGAGGTTTGATCTGAACGTTATACTCACCAGCAGCCAGCTCTTTATCAATGTATGGAGTTTTACCTAATTCTTTATCATCAATCAGAATTGTTGCAGGCATGTCATTGGAGAGGACTTGGAGACCAGCTTTGCGGCGCCACTCTAGTGGATTGCAGCCACTCAGGAACAGTGACGTCAGCAAAATACCAAGCAGTAGTCCAGATTTACGCATGCTTTAGTGTATCATTTTCTACGCAGCCAATGTTGGTTGAGCGCGAACAGCTTTTCGGTGAGGGAGTTCCGGCTCTGTTGAAGCTGGATTGAGTGCCAGCTCAAGTACTTCACTGACGTGGGAGACTGGTTTAAAGACAATATCTTTCTTGACTGAATCAGGAACTTCTACTAAATCCCGTTCATTTTCCTGAGGAATAATCACCAAGTTCACGCCAGCCTGGTGCGCTGCAATGCTCTTTTCTTTTAAGCCACCAATTCTCATGACCCGACCGCGCAAAGTGATTTCCCCGGTCATGGCAATATTCTTTTTGACGCTGCGATTGGTATAAGCAGACACGATTGCTGTGCAGAGCGTAATACCTGCGGAAGGTCCGTCCTTGGGAACTGCCCCTTCTGGTACGTGGATGTGCACATTCGTCTTATCCAGTTGGTCTTGTCGAATTCCGAGTTTCTTTGCGTTCGCTTGGACATAGGTCAGCGCAGCCTGGGCTGACTCCTTCATCACGTCGCCGAGCTTACCTGTGAGCTTTATTTGGCCTTTGCCTTTGGTCAGTGCAACTTCAATAAAGAGCACTTCTCCACCAACTGAAGTCCAAGCTAGTCCCGTGGCTAAACCAACTTCATCATTATTCTTCTCAGCTAGGTTGGGGTCAAATTTTTCTGGACCAAGGTAGTCTTGAATCACACTTGGGATTACCTCAATCTTCTTGTTTTTGCCTTCCACAATATTACGGGCAATTTTGCGCATGATCTTGCCCAGCTCTCGTTCCAGAGTTCTGACGCCCGCCTCGCGGGTGTAGCGACTAATGATCATTCGTAGTTCGTCGTCTCCCAAGGTAATTTGATTGGGTTTTAGGGCGTTGGATTTTCTAACTTTTTCTAACAAGTGGCGCTTGCCGATAAAGAACTTTTCTTCTTCGGTGTAGCCTGAGTAACGAATAATTTCTAAGCGGTCTCGCAGGGCTGAGGGAATGGTATCCAAGGTGTTGGCGGTGGTAATAAAGATCACATCTGACAGGTCAAATGGGAGGTCCAAGTAGTGATCTTCAAAGCCTTTATTTTGCTCGGGGTCTAGTGCCTCCAACAGAGCCGACGAAGGATCGCCGCGGAAGTCATTTCCCACCTTATCAATCTCATCCAACATAAAGACTGGATTCATGGACTTGGCCTGCTTCATACTAACGACAATCTTTCCGGGCATCGCTCCGACGTAAGTACGGCGATGGCCACGAATCTCGGCTTCATCTCTAACTCCACCTAGAGAAACTTTGACAAATTTGCGACCCAAGGCCTCGGCAATCGACTTGCCAATACTGGTTTTTCCGACACCAGGTGCACCTACAAAACAGAGAATGGTGGGAATGCGTGAATCTTGAGGGTTTTTTTGTTTGAGCTGAAGGACGGCAATGTACTCTAAGATGCGATCTTTAACTTCTTTCAAACCATAGTGATTCTTATCTAAGGTTTTCTGCGCTTTCTCCAAATCAATGTTCCCTTTACTATATTTGTTCCACGGCAGTTCAAAGACGATATCGAGCCAAGTTCGCAAGTACCCACCTTCAGGGTTATTGACTGACATCTGTTTCAGTCGTTTAATTTCTTTGGCTACTTTTTGTTTGACCTCGATTGGTAGCTTGGTTTTCTTCAGCTTCATCTCATACTCATTGATGACTTCTTCTTCATCATCTAACTCACCTAGCTCTTTTTGAATTACCCGAACTCGTTCTCGTAGGACGCTCTCGCGCATATTTTTATCAAACTTCTGTTGAGTTTTACTGGCCACGTCTTTCTCGATTTCCAGAATTTTCATTTCCTTAGCCAAGTAAGAAATCACCATCTTCAGGCGATCCTTAATATTAAGTGTTTCTAGAATGGTTTGCTTTTCGTCAGTTTCTAAGGTCAGTGTGCTGGCAATCTGGTCAATCAGCTCACCGTCGTTAATCCCACTCATTAGCTTCATGAAGTTTAAGAACTCAACAGGCTTGCCCATGTGGACGGCGCGCTTGAATTCTTTTTGTAAGTGAGCACTCAATGCAGTCATCTCATCATCTCTGACAGCAATGTCATCGAGCTTTTGGACTTCGGCCAAAATGTGAGGTCGAGTAGTTAAGAAATTGAGTACTTTTACCCTACCAATACCCCGAACTAAAGCGTTGAGCTGCCCTTCAGTACTGAGCGTGCGTTCCACAATTGCTAAAGTCCCAACCGAGTACATCTCATCTTGGGTAGGTACATCGAGGTTAGGGTGTTTTTGAGAAAGGAGTACAACTAAGTTCTTGGTGCGCTTGGCTTCGTGAACAGCTTCGACGGAGATAACGCGACCAAATGTTAAGACTGATTCAGTGCTAGGGAATAAAACGCCTTCACGAATTGGCACGACCGGCAGAACGAGTTTTTCTTTCTCTTTTTTTGCAGGAGCGAGACGAATTATTTTGGGAGACTTTCCTGATTTTACGTCATCAGATTTAGCTTGACCCTGATCTGGATTTGAAGAGCTTGGAGGAGTTTTCTTCTTGTCTTCTGTCATAGTTTTAGCATTCTAGCTTCTTGTCTGCTAACGTGCAAGAGGCAGACGGAAATGAGATTTATTTTGATACTATATGATATAGATTTGATCTAGGATTTGGTGAAAAAAAGGGAAAACTTCAAGTGGGTGTACTACGACTCGAACGTAGGACCTCTGTCTTATCAGGACAGCGCTCTAACCAACTGAGCTATACACCCGTAAAGAAGATATATTTTAACACATTGTGGCTACTCGGTCGGCGGGAACTGCGCCTGATACTCTGCCCAAGTGCCATGAGGATGCTCATTCAAGAACTGCAGCCACTTTTGGTCGAAGTGCTCCTCCCCCGGCTCAAACCGTTCGCCGTGTTCGTTTACATACGGACAGTTCTGGCACCAGGAGCCGCAGCACGAGCCTCGTTCGAGCAAAAACTCTACCGGAATTGGTGGGTACTCTGAAAATGCGTCTGCTGACATGGCTGTAGTATACCTGTACAGTAAATTGTAACGAAAAAAGACAACCCGTCGAGTGGCAATTAGCAGTCTGGTAAATTGAGTGCCAATAGCTGAAAGTAGTTTAGGAGTGGCTGGAAGTAGTCAAGAGGGGGAGGTTAGCGCCGAAGATCGGGTGAGGATTGAACTTGGTATAAGAACCGTGAGTGAAAATTGCAGCAGTGAAGTCTCATAAAGACATCTCTGAGCTTTCTACCCACGATATTACTGCACGCTCCCGCTTTAGTATTAAATGCCCGCCCAAGTGAGCTTGCCTTATTTTAAAACTTTACTGTGGAACTCGGTTTTCCTCCACAAAAAAATTGAGTTGGTAAGTTGTGGGGAGAGCGGAAATACCCAGACTCAGTTTGCAGCTCTTAATGGTGACACTAGATACAATCAAGCTGCTCATTTGACCTTAATTTCAAGTGACTATCATGTTCCAAGAATAGAAAGAACAGCTTCCAAAAATCTAACCGAGACTACTCAGTTGATTGAAGTTTATCTGATGATTGATATAGAAGGTTTGCCTTAAGGGTTATTTTTTGAGCCTGCCTTCTAGCCCCTCCAGTTGTCGTAACAGGTTGTCAACTTGAAGTTCAAGGAAACTCATTCTCTCGTGGAGCTTAGTGTCACGCTCTGAAACAGAATTTGCCATCGGTGTAAACGCATCCGTTATTTCGAGGCTTATACGGTATTGCAACTCATCTTTAGGAAACTTCATTCATTAGAGTATCCATCACTTAGCTTACATCTACTGTAGAAGATTTATCTAGTTGTGCAATTCTTTTCATGAATATTTTTCTCTTCTGTTTTATTTCTTCTTTACCTTTTGAAGTTTGCTCACTTGCTTCTCTGGCATCCTGTCTTAAACATTCTTTGAATCTCTCCCAGCGTTCAATGGTGTCACAAGGAGTGGAACTCTTTAAAAAGGAAAGGGTGTTCTGAAAAATGGTGTATTGCATACCTGCACTCTACTATTTTGAGAAAAATTCTGCTACTTTGTCTTTCCCGATCACACAGTACATTAAAAGGCCAGTTGGTACGTCTTATCACCTAAGAAGCCCGTCACCTCTGGAAAGATAATTTTGAAGTTTTGCAATTGAGCGGATTTGACTGTGTAGAGTCCATATTTTTCATTGACTTTATCAATGGCGCGAAAGATTTTTTCTTGTTTCTCCCACTCAGGTAGCCAGCAAAGGGAGATCTCGCTGAGTGGCTTAAGATCACCTAGTCGGACACTGATCTTGATGATTGGTGCAGATTTGAGTGTGAAGCTGTCAAAGATGCGATTGAGAATCTCACAGACTTCTGTGGTGTGGCGAAAGTATGACTTTGAACGAACTTCATCGCCAAACCAGTTGTCGTCAGTGTCGCGCAGAGATAAGTAAATGTGCCGACCAGCTAGTTCCATCCGCCTGGCTTTAAAGCACATGTCTTCGGCGAGGTTACAAATCATTTGGCGCAGGTAGATGGGGTTGGAGTTGGCGATGTAGAATGTTTTTGAACGGCCGACGCTTTTCATGTGGGAGACGGGTTTGTCTATTAAATCAAGCAAGTGACTATTCTCTCCCCGCCCTATTCGCCGCAGTTCTGGTCCCCAAAAAATGCCAAAGTACTCTTGAAGGAAGGCGTCGTCGTAGAAGTTAATTTGATACGGGTGAGTAATGCCCAGGGCGTTTAGCCGAGCAGTGAGGCGAAACCCAATCCCGCAGATATCTTCAACTTTCGCTTCAGCTAAGCAACTGTCTAAATTCTCAGGAGTAATCTCAAACCAGTTATCTCTGCCGGCCAGGTCTGAGGCGAGTTTGGCTTGTAAACGATTCTGACCAAAGCCGAGTGCAAAACTGACCCAATCTCCGAGCTCGTGTTTTACAGCTTTGCGGGTGATGTCATAAAAATCTGCAGAATTTTTGTAGAGCTTCCGGCAAGCGGTTAAATCAATAAAGGCTTCATCGAGAGAGAAAATATCGGTATTTGGGGAGAGTTGCTCAAAGATTTTTTTCAGTTGTTTGGTGTTATGAAGGTACTTATCAAAGTCAGCGGGGACTGGAATTAAATCGGGAGCTTTTTGCCGAGCCTCGTAGATTCGCTCCCCCGTTTTAATGCCAAGCTGTTTTGCCTCTGGCGAAGCCGCAATCACACAACTGCGACCCACGTCTTTGACAATTACTACTGGTTTTCCTCGTAATGCAGGATTGGCTTGTTGCTCAAGGATCGCAAAGTATGAGTTCATATCCACGAGTGCAAGCCAAGGTTGGAGGTGGGCGGCGGAAGAAGAGCTCGCTGGTGTGTTACCGGCACTCTCAGGTTTGCCCGCATCGCTGAGATGATGAGGATATGTTGAGCGCTCATGTTTATTGGCATCGGCAAGAGATGGGGAGTTTTGCTGAGTGTAAAAGCTGATCATAATTGGTCGCCCTTGTAGTGAGTCATCCTGCGCTCTGCGTTATCCTTCTAACCAGACTTGTTCTACGTACCAGCTTTCTAGATCGCGATTGAACTCCAGTAAATACGTATTGTGATTGGCTATCACTGAAAAACGCCGTTTCCGGACGCTGCCATCTTTAAAGTCGTGAACGGAGCATGTCTGCTGAACGATAAACTCCCGACCCTGCCACCGAAACTTTATTGGCTTGAACTTGGAGTTCGCGTAAACCCCAATCACAGCAATGGCTTCGTGAATTGTTTGGTACATGCCCAGAGTATCTACCTTCGTGTTTTATTTGGAAATAGGACAATCAGGATCAACTTGGATCAGCAGAGAGTTGATTAAAAAAATAGTAAATCGTGAAAATCCCACAAAAAACCGCCCTAACTGGGCGGCAGTGTTTCGGACGTCCGCTAATTTTTACTTGGCGGCTCTTTGATTTTTTGAATCTGATGCAAACATGGCGGTAGTGTCGGCCAGGGTATGATGGCCACTGGACTTTGGAAAAAATTTGTTTCGCGCCAATTGCTCGGCGCGGGAAACAGGAGGTCGTGATACTCCTACCCATCTCCTTAGAAAGGAGGTGATCCATCCCCACCTTCCAGTAGGGATACCTTGTTCATGTAAATTCCTCGTCTTTCGAGAGGCATGGACTATATCTTCATCCTTAAATATGACTTTTTTTCTGGATGCGATGATCCAATTTTCAGAGCAAAATCAAAATATGATTGTGCTGAGATGTAGAACCTCCAATAATGGGGGTCTACTGTATGACTTGGATTATGAAGTTTCCCACTTTTTATGCCAAGCTCGGTTAAAAACGATTTAACTTGTAGAAGATCTTGATAATCTTTCTGACAGAAGTAAATGTAATAACGAACTTGGGTGGATTTGGCAATTCCTCCGTCGGTATCGAAATACCCACGAATATAATCAATCTTATCTTTTAGATTGAGAATCCGAATTCCTTTTAGAAAAGAACTTGAAAATTCAACTATGTAGACTTGTCGATTTTTGCCTTCTCTATAAGTCCAAGCATTTCCACCTAATAAGTGTATTGATTTTGCAACGAGTTCTACATAAAGTTTAGACTTTTGTGAAAGCCTATACGTTATTCTATGTAGGGTTGCATCATGTAATGCACCTAAAAGGTATGGTTTTGTCATTTTAAGGCGTTGGCGTGTAGTCTCTACGGGGTCAAATCTAATCTCTTAGATCGACTTCCCTCGGTATTGCCTTGTCCCACCGTAGTAGGATGTAGGGTTCACCGATACAGCCAAATTTGTTCTAGAAATTACTCTCTAGAGTCGCAACAATTAGTATAAGTATACGACTTAGTCCTCATCGCTGACCTCGCCGTAGCAGCGCTCCTCCCTTACGGGTTGGAGTCAGCCGCTTCGGGCGCTGCCAACTTTGCTGGCTTGACGGGCAGTGTGTACAAGGAGCGAGAACGTATTCACCGCAACCTGCTGATTTGCGATTACTACCGATTCCGACTTCATGAGGGCGGATTGCAGCCCTCAATCTGAACTGAGGAGCCGTTTGGAGGATTGGCTCAGGGTTACCCCGTCGCGACCTGTTGTCGGCTCCATTGTAGGATGTTTGTGGCCCCAGATGTAAGGGACGTGCTGACTTGACGTCGTCCTCTCCTTCCTCCCTTGCAAAGCAAGAGCAGTCTTCTGTGAAATACAACACAGAATAAGGGTTGCGCTCGTTACCGCACTTAAGCGGACGTCTCACGACACGAGCTGACGACAGCCATGCATCACCTGTGTGTCACTCTCGAAGAAATCCTACTTTCATAGGACGTGCAGACACATTTCAAATCTGGGTAAGGTTTTTCGCTTCGTATCGAATTAAACAACATGCTCCACCGGTTGTGCGCTCCCCCGTCAATTCCTTTGAGTTTTAACCTTGCGGTCGTACTCCCCAGGCGGAATGCTTAACGTGTTAACTTACGTCACCCCAACGAATCGAGGCAACTAGCATTCAATATTTACGGCTCGGACTACAGGGGTCTCTAATCCCTTTTGCTCCCCGAGCTTTCGTCCCTGAGCGTCAGTCGTGTCCTAGAACCCTGCCTTCGCGCTTGGCGTTCCTCTCGATATCTACGGATTTCACCCCTCCACCGAGAATTCCAGGTTCCCCGAACAGACTCAATCCCAATAGTTTTCCCTGCCTTTCTGGAGTTGAGCCCCAGGCTTGGACAAAGAACTTATCGGGTCGCCGACGGTACGCTTTACGCCCAGTAAATCCGGATAACGCTCGCACCCCACGTATTACCGAGGCTTCTGGCACGTGGTTAGCAGGTGCTTTCTAGCGAGGTACGGTCAAAAATTCATCCCTCGCCACAGCGGTTTACACTCCTAAGAGCTTCATCCCGCACGCGGTGTCGCTGCGTCAGGCTTTCGCCCATTGCGCAAGATTCCCAGTTGCTGCCACCCGTAGGTGTAGGTTCCGTATCTCAGTAACCTTGTGGCCGGTCATGCTCTCACACCGGCTACCCGTCATCGCCTTGGTAGGCCATTACCCCACCAACAAGCTGATAGGACGCAGGCTCCTTTCGAAGCGCCTTGCGGCTTTGATCTTGCGATCACATGCGGTATTACCTCGCCTTTCGGCGAGCTATTCCCCACTTCGAAGTAGATTCCTACGCGTTACTCACCCGTCTGCCGCTGAACCATTGCTGGTCCCGCTCGACTTGCATGCTTAAGGCACACCGCCAGCGTTCATCCTGAGCCAGGATCAAACTCTCAAAAAAAGTTTGAAATAGCTCAATTTACTATAAAAAAAATTGAAAAAGAAATTAAACGGATTGTACTATTACCATCTTGATTGATCTTAATGGCGATAGCCGATCCGTAATTGTCGATCGCTACCGCCATGTTTATTTCAGATGTTCAAAAAATATATTTACTTGTTAAAGGGCCCTCAAGGCACGAAAAAATCAAAACCGAGTTGGTTTTGATTAATCTAGATTCACTGCGATGCAAACAGATGTTTGCGGCTAAGTGGAAAAACAGTTTCCCTATGACAGGACTTGTTTCCATGAAGAGTAGTTATATTACCAGATTTTAGATATTTGTCAAAGGGTGAGTAAATGGGATTACTAGCTAGGTATACGAGAAGAATCAAACTAATTAGTTGCCACCGCTTGCCTTTTCTACCAGAAGCTGCTGAAGAAGTGATTAGTTTTTTCAATCAGTCTATAATTAGAAAATTGGAACCATCGTTCCGATTCTTAGAAGAAAGGACTTTGAGATGAAAATCAGACAAATTACTGAAACAGATTTTGATGATCTATATCAGCTGTGGGTAGAGGCAGGACTTCAGCTCTATCCTAGTGGTGATGAGCGCAAAAGATTTGACTCAATGCTCAATTTAAATCCAGACCTCTGTTTCGCACTTATCAATGATAAAAAGGAAATTATTGGCAGCATCCTAGGAGGGTTTGATGGAAGAACAGCGTCTATTCATCGGTTAGTTATTCATCCGACTTTGCAAAAACAAGGCCAGGGAAGCTTTCTAGTTAATGAGTTAGAAACAGCCCTGCGCAAGAGAGGAATTAAAAAACTTTCAGCCCAAATTCATATCTCCAACACAGAAGTAGTTCCTTTTTATGAAAAACTAGGATTTCAAGAAATGACCTATGTTAAAAATTACTACAAGGATCTTTGATTATGAAAAATTTTTCGTTTGGAAGTAAAACTTTGGTTGTCTTAAACTTGAAACTTTTTATCGTTGCTCCGCAAACACCAACATCCGCTTCTGTGTCGTCCCAGGTGGCCAGCATGTTTGCAACACGATCGTAGGTCGCTCGTATTCTCTCTCGAGGAAGCTAAGGTCTGTAGGAGCAGTAATCTGCGTCTCAGTGACCACGTAGTTGTACTTCAGCTGATCTCGCCAGATAAAAATCTCATTCCCTGGCTGTAGCTTTCCTAGTAAGTAAAAAACTGCATTGTATTGGTTCCGCAGATCTGGTTCTGACGAGTGGGCAAAATAATACCCCAAGCCGCTATATCCTGGCAGCTCGGTCCCAGCCGCGTGGGCAATCCCCTTTTTGAGGGCAGCTTGATAGACATTTTTATCATGAGGGTCGACATTGAAGATAATTGGCTCGTCCAGATACAGAGCTGGAATCTCCATGCCAAAGCCGCGGTTCTTGGCCGTAATAATCTCGAAGTTAATGTTGGGCAGAATCAGTGAGCGCAGATCGGTGACATGAAAGACCTCTCGAAGGACTTTATTGTAGCGATACTGGGCTTCCACGCGCACGACTGGGCCGTAGGTCAAGATCATCGAAATCACAAAAAATAACAGAAAAAATATTGAGAGACCAGAAAGGACTATGGGGTTACGCAGGAATTGGTCAGCGTGCTTGAGCTGTTTCTTTACTTCAGGCACTGTTGAGAAAAGTTCCATGATATCAGTCTACACCAGGCGGTCTTTTTTGATGAAGCGGAGCACCGAACCCACTACTCCACTTCCCAGACCAAGTAACGGCAACAAGGTAGGAGTTCCAGTAGATGGTTGGCTGCGCAGAGGCTCACTAGAGCCAATTGTTACCAGGCGTTTGCAGCTGTCAGTTCCACCTACATACTCACCGTTACTGTTCTTGATATAGGCACGCACTTCATAGGTACCAGAGGTATCGTAGCGCTGCTCAAAACTTCGACCGGCTCCGTCTTTGACCACCCCATTGCCGAAATCCATTCGATAGCCCTGAATACTGCCCTTGTTGTCAAATCCAGTCACATCATACTTGACGGTTGAAGGGGCTTTGCCATTGTTGTCAGCGGAAATAAAAATGTCGGAACAGGCGGACCGGAACGACTCAATACTCGATGGCTTGACCCGGACGGTAGCTTCACACCCTGAGCTGGTTTTGTAGTTACCTTGGCTATCTTTAATATCAGCACGAGCAATAAAAGTTCCAGAGCTCTTGTACTCATGAGTTACTTCAGCTTGGTCAGTATCTTGCTGCTCGCCGTCACCAAAGTAGTAGCGGTAACGTTGAATGCCGCCCTTATTATCTGAGCCGCGAGCGCGGAAGGTCACTTTAGCGGGGACTAAGCTGTCGTTGCCACTGATGACCTGGAGACTGTCGCAAGTACTGTAGTGAGGGTTTTGGGGTGTTGGGGTGGGTGTTGGCGTAGAAGTCACTGTTGGCTGCGGAGTTGGCAACGGGGTTGGGATTGGCGTAGGAGTTGGCCGAGGGGTTGGAGTTGGCAAAGTGACGGCAGAGTAGACAGTAATTGCGTCACTATCCTCGCAGGAAGTAATACTCGCAGAGCGACAGGTAAAGTGATATGAGCCTGGATTTTGGAGCGTTGCATTGCGCAGTTCAGCGGTATTGGACACTCGATATGTACCACCATTAAAAATGACATCAATATAACCACCTTCTAAAAGAGCAGTGCCATTCTTGGCAAAACAATTAACATCAATCTGCTGACCCACGGTTGGACGCTGATTAGTCAGGTCGTTACCACTGACCCAAGGGCCATTGCCGCTAAAGCGGAACTGCGTGTTTACTGGCTGTTGAGACTGGCAGGTGGAGCTGGATTGGGCGTGAGCCTGAGGGACTAAAGTTAAGTCAGATGTGACGTGACTTACAGTTAAAGAAAGCAGAAAGAGGAAGAAAGCTGATGAAAGCAAGGTACTGCGCAGTTTTATCATAATTGATACCTTCATTACTATTAAGCAATAGAAATTATATGAATAATTATGGGATTTAGCAAGAGGAGGAGGTGATTCGAAATGTACTCTCTTTGTAATGACTATGACGTACCCTTGACGTAGTGTGGGGGTGCTGCTGGTGCTCAGCTCTAAATCCGCGAAGTTTGGAGCGGGAGTTCGATTCTCGTCACCTCCACACTCGAGAATATTAGTTTTAGTTATTGAAAAAAATTCAACGTGTTATATCGAGGCAACGACGGGGCTAGCCATCTGGCTTGGTTGTGTCCCAAGTAATCTTCCCCACATAGCCAACAAGTTTTGCAATTACGGTAGCTAAATCTTGAATGCTAATCTCTTGTCCTGAGCCTAGGTTGATAGGTTCAGTACCGTCATATTTTTCTGTCGCCAGTGCAATTCCTACAGCAGCATCCTCAACGTATAAAAATTCTCGAGTAGCTGTACCGGTTCCCCAGACGGTGACTACTTTCGTACCTTTTTCCTTTGCCTGAATAAATTTGCGAATTAAAGCTGGAATCACGTGGGAAGAGTCGGGATCAAAGTTATCTCCAGGACCGTAAAGATTAGTAGGAAGGAGATAGATTGAGTTGAAGTTGTGCTGCTGGCGGTACGCTTGACCTTGTACGAGCAGCATTTTTTTCGCTAAGCCATACGGTGTGATTGTTTCTTCTGGGTAACCGCTCCATAGCTCAAATTCTTGAAACGGGACGGGGGTAAATTTAGGATATGCGCAGGCAGTCCCGATGCTGACAAGTTTTCTTACGCCCGCCCGCCACGGCTTCATGCTCCCGCAAGTCATAGTTTTTACTTCGAGGAACAGTAATTTGCGTAGCGCCCAGCGTTTGGAGTTTTGTAACCACCTTACTCCCCAGAAATCCGGAGCCGCCGGTAATTACAAAACGATTTTCTTTCCAGAAACTCATAGACTGCCCTCTCAGTTTTCTGATGATACAAGGAGTTCACTCTAAGAATCAAAACCAATTACTCCCCCACCTAAGCACTCGTACAGTGGGATAGCCCCTGAGTGAGAGTACTCTCGATAAAAAACAGCGGATTGGCCTTCTGCAATACCTTGTGTGGGCTCGATAAGCTTCACAACTGTCTTGCCGTTTGGCACTCCTTCAGAACTACGCTGGCACCCAAGCAGTTTTCCAGTATGTCGAATCCGCACCAGTACACTTTCTCCCTCTTTTGGTGCCTCATAGATCCAGTGAATATCGCTAAGATCAAACTCAGTCTGGAACGTTTCTTTCCCAAACCCCACTACCAGCTCATTTTTCGAGGCATTTTTACGAATCACATAAAATGGTGGAATATTCTGGCGATCGATCTCACTCCCATCGGCCTTTTTGACCATGCTCTTGGGGAAAATACTGAATCCGTGACGTTGACCGACGGTAAAGAACCAAAGGCCATTATGTTCCCCAATTACCGTTCCTTTGGTATCTATGACAGGACCAGGTTTTTCGCCCAGTCGCTCTTTGAGGAAATTATGAACGTTAATGTCTCCAATAAAGCAGATGCCGACAGAATCCTTTTTTGAAGCCACCGCTAGATTTCGCTCCACCGCCATCTGGCGAACCCGGCTTTTTTCTAAGTGTCCAATTGGAAATAAAATATGCTCAAGTTGTTCTCGGCGTAACCGATATAAGAAGTACGTTTGATCTTTATGCTCGTCCTGGCTGGTAAGAAGGACTTTTTGGCCAGGTGCTTCTCTGCTCTCTAGAACTTGGGCATAATGCCCGGTAGCGACATGCTCAAAATTATTCTCCATTGCCCAATCATAGAAGAGTCCAAACTTAATCTCTTTATTGCACAGCACATCGGGGTTTGGAGTTTTGCCTTGCTCGTACTCGCGAAAAAAATACTCGACGACTGTCTCTTTGTACTTTTGCTTAAAATCGAGCACGGTAAAAGGAATGCCAAGTTGGAGGCAGATATCTAGTGCATCCTTGCGATCTTCCTCAGTCCGGCATCCTGGAGCTCGCCAACACTCGAGGTAAACGCCTGTCACTTCGTAGCCATCTTCTACCAATAAATGCGCAGAAACAGAAGAGTCTACTCCACCAGACATGCCAAGCGCGACGCGCTTGCCTGAGACGGAAACCCTTTTACCTTGAAGTAACATTCTTGTATTGTACCTTGAGGGACAAACTACTCCAATGGTTGGGGGAAATCATTTCTCAGCTGTGGAAAGATTACGCATAAAAACTCATAGGCGCCATGTCTGTTCTTGCCTTCGTATGGTTGATCATGAATTGAGTAGCCAGGTGAGTCATTCACTTCTACGATCACATATGAGTCGGGGGTTTGGGGCGCAGTGATATCTTTGGTCATGAAGTCGATGCCGGCAAATGCTAGCCCTGGAAAAGCTGCCATTGCTCGCTGCGCAACTTCAATTACAGTCGGATGAACTTGATCGGTAACATCCAGGCTGTCTCCTCCTGTTGAGATATTGGAGTTGAGCCGCAAAAAGACCCGCAGATCTTTTTCTGGGATAGACTCCAGTGTCAAACCTTGACTTTCAATATGTGAAGTGACGTGATTATCAACTTTAATTTTTACTAAAACGTCGTTGGGGTCATCACCACGGCGAGGATCACTGTTTTTTTGTTCAATAAGTTGGGTGATGGTTGAAGTTCCATCTCCGACCACATTTGCTGGGCGTCTATTAATGACGCCAATAATTTTCGCTGCTGACGCTAGGATACGATATTCTTGGCCTTGAAACATCTCTTCCACGACAGCTCCTGCTGAAATGTGGAGCGTATGCTGAAGACAGACTCTGACCGCGGTGCGAAACGCACCTTCTTCCGCCACGTTCATAAAAACAGACTGCCCTTGGGTGCCATTCGTAGGTTTGACTACGAGTGGCTTCTGTAAAGCAGCAAAGACTTCTAGCCAATACTCCACGGGATCGCTTTTCTTAATCGTGAATCCTTCAGAAATGGAGATGCCGGCTCTTTTTAGCAAGCTTCTCCCCATGTTTTTATCGGTTGATGCTTGAAACGCAATGCCAGTTGTCTGTGCAGGGTTTTGGGCGCGAAAATACTGAGCTTGATCTTTGTAGGTAATCTTAAAAATTTTGGTATCTGGGATCTCTTCGGTGGTCATCCCGTACTTCTCTGCTTCATGTAAAGTCAGGATGGCACTTCCACCCATAACTTCATCTGATTGAGGCCCGCGAACGGTTTGACGTGTGTAGTATTTTCTTTGCACAGATATTTTTTTTAGGGTACTTATTTAATAGAGATTTTCTAGTTGTTCAGTAGTCATAGTAGCTAAGCGCGGTCGAAGCTCAGGAAAGGCTAGTAGCACAAATTCTAACGCAATAAATTGCCGTTTGCCAGTCATTGGAAATTCGTGGATATCAAAGCCTGGTGAGGAATTTACTTCTATCACATGATAGGGAGATCGCTCAACAGATTGGCGAATGTCTGCGGTCATAATATCAATACCCATGAAGTCAATACCAGGAAGACTATTTGCTACTTTATTGGCCACTTCAGCGAATGTAGGGTGAATTTGCGAAGTCAAGTCAACTGAGTCTCCACCTTGCGAAATGTTGGAAACTTTCCGTAGAAATACTTGATAATTCTTCTCAAGAATGCTCATTAAACTCAGTCCCTGCTCACGTAGCATTTCTTCTGTTAAGGCATCTGCTTTAATTTTAGGGTACAACTTTGACTCGAAAATATTTCGATATGGATGAGTATTTTTTTCAGCAATCAATTCTTGAATTGTATGAATTCCGTCGCCTACAACATTCGCAGGAATTCTTTGAAGCACTCCGAGCACTTTTCCTTTAGTAGCGATGACGCGAAACTCTTCCCCTTGGCATTGTTCTTCTATGATTACGCCTGCTTCCGAATCGTTTTCAAAAAGTGCAAAAGCTGCCCGAACACGCTCTAAAAAATCTGCCTCTTCTGTGACGCCAACACTGATGCCAATTCCTTTATTCCCATGAGTTGGCTTAATCACAGTTGGCTTAGTAAGACTATGAAACGCTTCTAGCCAGTACTCTTCAGTGTCAGTTTTTTCTAGGTGAAAACCATTGGGAACCGAGATCTCATTTGCTTTTAATATAGTATTAGTGACGCTTTTATCTAAGCAAGTATAGAAGCCTATATCTGTTGTGTTAATCGATATCTGGTAGCGAAAAAGTTTGTTCGTACCGTTGTACTGCAACTCAAAAATTCTCGTTCCAGGAATCTCTCGCCACCGGACTCCCAATGCTTCAGCTGCCTTTAAAATAAGTTGAGTGCTGGGAGTAATATATGAACCTTCAACTTCACCCCTTGGGCTCAATTTTGTGTAGTGAAGGTCCAAAGCATCAGTATTTGTCATACAGTAAACATCCCATTCTGATAAATAATTTTTTTGGTTTGATCTCGTAATGTGGCTGTCACGACGCGATCAGAAGTGGAGACAAAATCCATGTGGAGTGCGCTTTGGTTGAAGCCTAGCTCACTCAGTTCATCTAAAGATTTTCCTGTGTATGCGGCTGGAAAGCTTTTCCCTAATGCAAAGTGAAAGTTGCCAAAATCTCCTCCAATATTTTCATCAAATAGCGTAACCCCCAGAGCATGTTGGACGCGAGAAATTCTTTTATCTGTCATGGAAATCTCTCCAATCTTATTCATCCCAGGATTCTGAATCAGAACTTCTAAAGTATGTCCCCCAACTTCAGCGGAAGCTTCTTGTACGACTCCATCTGTAAAGTAAAATTCAGCGCCTTTGATCGTTGCTCCGTAATAATATAAATCTTGGTTAGAACGTACCCAGCCAGAAGTACTTCGCCAGTCAGGTGAAGTAAAAACTTCGTAACTAGGAATATTTCGGCCTCGTCCACCAAGCCATCGACGGTGACTCCCTAACTCGACTACTAGATTGACGTCCGCACCAGAAAAATGCAACCTCTCAATTTTTAGATCGTCTAAAGCTTTACAGGTTTGGTGAAGCTGCTGAAAAGTTTCTCTCCAGACTCCAACCGGATCTGGTGTATCTAAGCAACACCCAATGATCAGTTCTTCCCAGTACTTTTGCAATGAGATGTGCGCCTGCTCAGCTGCTTCCTCTGTTCCCCAAATTCCAACTGTCCAAGAAAATTTTTCTTCCAGTTCTTTGACTGAAAGCCATTCTTTGTAGGGGTGGTTATTTTTACGGAAGGTTAAAAGATTATTCTGAACTTCAGCGGGCAGTTCTCGATGGGCTGGATCTATCAGGTAAATAACGTGTGAGATAAGTTGAGCTTTTGCTTTCAAATAATCTTTAGGAAAAAATTCAAGTTGTTTTGCTGAACTAAGTTGATAGAAGTCATGTTCAAAATATTGTGACTGCATCTGCATCATTGGATGAGCGCCAACTTCCAGAATTATTCGGTGAACTTCTCGCGCCAGGGGTTGAGCAACTTCCGGAAAAATGCACTCTACTACCTCCCCAGGCTGGACGCCTTTTCCAGAGTTTAAAGCAAACTTCACCAATACCTCCGCATAGCTGTGGAGTATTTCTTCGGAAGGTCTATAAAAGGGATCAGCGTCACTCATTGGGTTGCTCTAAGAGCGTAACTTCCATTGTATCACTTCCCCAGTTTGGTTGCCCAGTTCCTGATTTAGAATAACCGTAAAGAGTTAGGGAATCACTTTCCTGGGAGCCTCCAAAAAAAGCTACAGTTTTTTCTTGAGAAAGTGGGACCGAATTTAGCCAGGGTGTATCTGCTTCCGCAATAACTTGAAAGCCCATATCTAGTTTATAGCGTAAATTTCCATAGGTATTAAGTACCCCAAAAGCATTTCTCATACTTCCGTGAGAGATCCAGGGAAACTGTTGATCTAGCATCTCCCTTAGAAAGATAAGGTCAATCATTGCTCCTAATGAGCCATGTTTTTTGGTGCTTATTTCTGGAATCTTGAGGCTGGTTTTGTAAGCTGCATATACTCGCTCATTCCCCTTTTTAGCATAGATAAGTGAGCCCTGTAACTCTCCCTGATAGTAATAGAAGTAGCCCCTCACTTCCTTTCCTTCCGCCCACTTCTTGCTGAGCCACTCAGGTTTTGCAATCACATCGTAATTTTTTTCGATCATTACTTTCGCATAGTGTTTTAACCAATTTTTATACGAAGCTTGTGTGAGCTCTTTCTCATCATAGGTAATTTCATATGCAGCTAAGTACTCATCTGTGTGTCGTAGAAATGCCCTGAGTGAAGGACTTTTAATTGCGGCATAAAGATTTGGTGCAGATCTGTTGTAGAGCCAGCGAATTTTCTCTGGACGACGAAGTTGCCACTGTTGTAAGTCTAAGTTCATGATGGTAGTCGAAAGAAGCTTCGTGAGTGCTCGATATGGTGAGCTAAAGTTTGTTGTTGGACATTTGTGACTAAGCGGGTCCGATACTTTGCTATATCACTTTTAGGCTCCAAACTGAGTACCTGATAGCAGAGCCCGTTATCAACAATAGTGAGAAAGACCAGGTCGCTGATTGCAACTTTGGGATTTAAGACAAAAGTAGTGCGCCACTCCCCATACGGAAATGCGGTGAAGCCATATCTGCTCTTAAACTCAAAAATTCCAGCATTGTCCACAAACCCTGCTGGATTGGTGGAGATACCGTGACTAATTCTTTTCAGTCCGCGCTCAAAACAAAAACGCAGTAGCTCCATTTCTAAAACTCCTCCAATACCACCACGAACTTCATCAAATTTGAGTTTAGCGCCAAACATGACTCGCATATCCTCTTTCACTTTTGTGACGAGTAATCCAGAAAGCAACTCAGGTCCTTTATATAAGCCAAAAAGATAGACTGGAGTGCCGCTGCGAACATTCCGTTTCACTAATAACTCAGCATCATAATCAATAGCTCGATTTTTTTTCAAGGTAGTCCGGTTATAAAGCTGAGCAAAGGCTTGGCTGGCAGCTTCATCAACTTCTTTTACCTCCAACGTGTACCCTTGGGCTAAGAAAAAATCACGAGATTGGCTGAGTTTTTTACGTTCTTTTTCTGAACGTACAAAATCTTCTGGCTTCTCAAAAAAAGTCAGATCACCTTTCCAGTTCAGCTGATCTGAGTGATAAATCCCCTCAAAAATATGCTGGTCAATCTGTACAATATCAGCATTTGATAGCTCAGCTTTTATTACCGAGTCTAGTGTGGGATAGTGAGCAACAGTTAGTTCAAATTGTTGATAAAGCATTATTATTAAGCAACTTGCTTTGGAAAGTAATGAGCTTCAACCATATCTAGTACTGCTGATGCCACATTGCGTGGCTCCCCTTGAATTGGGTAGTGGTGCATCCGAAGTCCTGGGGCAGCATTCACTTCTACCACGCCAGCAGTAGGTTGATTAACTATTGGTGTACTGAGTGACTCACACATCATATCAATGCCGATCAGGTTGAGATCACAAACTTTGGCGATTTGAGTGAAGAGTTGTTTATTTTCTTCGCAGACTTCATCTGTCATGTCCCAAGCCTCGCCGCCAGTAGAAAGGTTGACTGTTTTGCGGAGATGAACTTCAAGATCTTTTGATGGAACACTGTCAATCGTAAAGCCTTGTTCTTGCATGTAACTTATTACAAGTTCATCGACTTTGATTTTCGTCAAAAATGATTCGTGTCCTTCACCTCGCCATGGATGGGAGTTTTTCTGATCGATTAATTGCTGGACAGTCGAAGTCCCGTCGCCAGTCACAAAGGCGGCTTTCCGATATGTTGCAGCGACAAATCGGTAATTCACACAGGTAATTCGGTACTCAGTTCCAGTGAGTAACTCTTCAAACAACATGGGTTCGTTACTTTTTAGGTAGGCTTGTTTGGCTGATTCTAAATCTGGAATTCCGACGACTACTCCTCTGCCACCGTTCCCATCCAATGGCTTCATTACGACTGGGAAACTGAGCTCAGCAACAGTATCTAGCTGGTCAACTTTATTTACCTGAACATACTTTGCAGTTGGTAAGTTGTAGTACAACAGAATCTTTTTGGTTAGCTGCTTTTTGTCTGCGATAGTTTTGCCAATTGAAGATTGAAGTGAAGTTCTTGCTCCGCGGGTGAACCAACTCACTCCATCTTTTTTCATCAGCACTGTTTTTTTATCATCAAAGATATGACACTCAATTCCTCGCTTGGTGGCTTCTTCCATCATAATTTTTGAACTAATACTTGCATCATTCATAAGCGTTCTCCAAGTGGTTAATGTTGCCAATCTTTGTCACGATATTTCGGTACGATTCTAGATCTTCTAAGAATGTAGGTAAGTAGACATTGCTAGTTTTTACCGTACTCAATCGCTGCGCTAATTCTTCAATGAAGATCTTGCCGAAGTAGAGCTGTCGAGGATCATTTTCGGGGTCTTTAATCCAGCGACACATTTGAATTACCCCTTCTAGGTAACATAAATCTTTGGTGTTTCCACCAGGCTGAGAGGTGTCTGATTGGCCTCGCTTGGTGCGAGTGCACAGCTTCCACGCAAACTGATGATCAAAGCCAAACTGCACCAGCTCTGCAAACATGTCTGCCAGACCATTTTCCTGAGCTAAAGCAACAGCTAAATAATAGGCACATGGTCGCCAAATAGTTTGGTCTTTTAAAGGGAGTAAGGAGTGCAAAACGGCTAAGCCTTCCTCTGTTCGTAAAATCTGCGCATCATACGTAGCTCTATCTAGTTTCCAGTCTTGTTTTTGCTGATTAAGATTTCGCAGAAGATGGGTTTGCAGTTCGTGATTTAGGGTGCCTTCCAGTTCTTGAAGATCTGTAAACTCAGCTGGGTCTTTAAAGGAAATTTTTTGACCACTGACACTGCAGCGGGTAACTTTTTGTTTCTCAAAAACGACTTCAATTTCTTCAGTGATACCAATTTCAGCAATGACTTGTCGGCAATGGTCAGTAATAAAACTATTTTCTACAGGGTGACGAACAATTTTGAGACTAGGTCGTTGCTGTAGTGCTGCTCGAGAAAATTCGATTAACTTAGACTTTGGTGCGCCCCAACGAATCAGTTCAGCTGAAGTAACTACTTCTGCATAACTAAATTGGGGATTATAGGTGAAGTCAGCAAAAAACTTTTCCTTCTCGTCATTGAGATTTAGTGGAGTGAGTTTTTGGATGACGCTCATGCTGTTTCTTCTCCAACCAAAAAGCCAGTTAGATCATGTCTGCCGATTTCAATTTGATGTTTGGTTTTATTTAATTTTTTGGTTACGATCATGGCTGTGGTACAGCGGCGGTCATGTAGGCGAAACGCAACCTGCACGACCGGGACTCTACCTTCTTCTTTTTCTTGCTGGAACCACAGAAAATCGTTCAGCTCAATCAGGCCAATCTTTTTCGCTAAGTCACTGGAAATTGCACTCCGAAAGCGACCAGTATTGATTAGTGCCAGATCAGTACTTTTTTGTTTATTTTCTCCATACAAGGTGATCTCTTCAAAAGGAGAAATAATGAGTAATCCATCTTCAGCTTTGATCTTGTCGGAAAAAGTCTCAGCAAATAAAGCTTGACCAATTTTGACTCCATGCTCAGGATTCAGCACATTCAAATCAGTAACGCGCTCCAGCCGTCGACGTAGTCCAGACTGATTCGCTAACTGAATAGATAAGCCAGGGTTGGCATTGAGTTCTACTATGAGTGGGCCTTTTTCTTCGTGGATAAAAAGATCTACGCCGCAGAAGACTAGTCCAGCAGCGTCAGCCGCCTGAATGGCAATAATTAAGGCCTGTTTCCAGTGAGGAATTTTCAGACCATTCAGTTTCCGTTTGCTCTCTGGCAAGGTAGTGATGGTTTTGCCGTTACCAGTAATTGCAAAAGTAGTAACTCCTGAGAACATATCAATTCCCACCGCAATTGCTCCTTGATGTAAATTGGCTCGTCCTTCAGATTGAGGGGTGGGTAAGCGAAGCATCGCCATCACCGGTACGTGGTTATAAACAATCACCCGTACATCTGGTGTGCCTTTGTGGGCATACTTGAGAAACTTGGTGTGAATTGGGACCCGTTCCTCGACAATGACGTTGGGTAGTGAGCCGTAGGTGCTGTACTGCCCATCTAAAATATCAGCGCAATGCAGCTTAATCTCGTCCAAACTGACTCGTCGTCCAATCGCATCTAACCAATGATTCTTATCTGGCTCCTGACGGCGGAAAATCAAGATACCCTTGCCTGCATTGCCATTCGATGGCTTGACCACAAAGTCCTTTTCCATGTCAGTCCAAGGAAAATCATTGACGTCTTCCAGCGTGCCAAAAATACCAAATACTTTCGCAGTGGGAATATGTTTATTTTCGAGGAGGACTTTAGTGGCGTACTTGGAGGTACCAAAACGCTTGGCTGAGGTTGAGTTCAGCGAGGTATATAACTGGTTGCGAGCATTCATGCCCAAAATATCTCTAGCTTTTGGCATAGGTGATTTACTCGATCACTGACCGGAAGCGCAACCACTCCATAAACCGTAAGCCGGAATAGCGACCTACGGCAATGTTTAAAATCGCTACTGCGATCAGCGTTAACTCAGGTTGCAAGATAACGTATCGTTGGAAAATAGCTGAGCCAATAATCAGCGAGCACAAGGTTGCAATAATTAAGGTTTCTAAGGTTAATTGCTGCGCCTCTGACTGACTTCCAGATAACTGAGATTCCATAAAGTTCTCAGTCAACAACATGATAATTAATAGTGGAAAAATATTAATTGTTAAAAGACTGAAAGAAGGCAAAATATTTGGAGGGAGCAACGCCATTCCAATCAAGATAGCCAGGACAAAGATCGAAACTCCCCAGAGAAGCAAGGCAGTGCGTGGTAGGTACTGAAGGTTGAGACGTTTAATAGCGGCCTTAGTGACAATGGCTGAGATCAAGATAATCAGAAAGAGTGCCAGGCCGTTAATAATCCCAGTCGAGACAAAGGCGACAGACAAGACTGCAGGGGTATAGACACCAAAGCCTTTCAAGCCAATGATATGCCGAGAAAAAGAAATGACTGAGGTAATAACTGGAAAAAGCAGGATTAAGACCACGATATTAGCGGGTAGACCGCGCTCAATCGCTCGACGTATACCATGCTGTAGAAAGTTATACCAAGAAAGGGAACCGATTGGGTTCTCATCGAGAATTTGAACGAGCTTATCTCGGCTTTTACCGGTAGTTTCAGTAATGTCTTTATCAGTGCGTTCCTGAATTCTTTGTTGAGTCTCAGCAGAAGGCGTGGCTAGTCCAGCAGTCTCGGTAGCGGTAGCGCTCTGCGAAGCATCAGCAGAAGGTGAGGCGATCAAGGAAGCAGTGTCTGTAGCGACCAGAGGAGACCTGCGGGGGGTTTGAGCTTGGATTGACAAAGTGTGGCTCAAACCAAGGCCGAAGATGAGTAAAAAAATGCTGCTAATCACCAGTTTTTTCATAACTATATTATACCTCGGTCTACGCAAAGACGGTGAAGTGATCCTAGATAACAATATCTACAGCAGACTGAATGAAGCCTAGGACAAGAGAAACAAAAACTAAGCTCATAAAGGGTCCTAACTGGAGTCCCAAAAAATTAACTGGGTCAATGTGGAAGCCTGGTACAAGAGCAATCAGCAGCCAGAGAATGATCACATTAATGATCCAGGAAAAAAGACCCAAAGTGATAATGTTGATTGGCAGTAATAGTACTTTGAGAATTGGGCGGACAATTTTCTGCAAGAGAGTCAGGACAATACTTGCCACAATCAACGTAGTCCAGTTTAGATAACTGACTGAAGGCAGTAACCAGGCCAGAACAAAGATAGCAATGCCAGTGATTATAAAGGACTTAATAATTCCCATCTCATCATTATTCCATCATTGCTTTAGTTCGCAAGCGTGTATGTTGTTTTTTCGAGAAACGATGGGACTCATCGCGAATTTGTTGTAAGAGTGTCAGTGCAGGATGTTGTTCGGGCAAGCTTATTTCCTGATACTCTAGACCAACGAGGGGGTCTTTGTCCTTCTCCACTTTTAAAAGAGGAATAATTACGCGATCTGGTTTTTTGGCCAACGAAATTACTGGAACGCTCCAATTCCAGACTTTCAGTGCAGCTCGTAGCTGTCCCTTCCCCCCATCAATAACCAGCAGGTTAGGAATGCCCCACTCTAGGTGGTTCTGGCGCCTCACAATTGCTTCTTGGAGCATGGCGTAGTCATTAGGGGTCTGTACTGTCCGAATGTTGTAGAGCCGATAGTGTTCCTTGGCTGGTGAGCCATTAATAAAGGTGACTTGAGCGACGGTTGCATTGGTACCTTGAATGTTACTCACGTCGTAGCCTTCGATGCGGGTCAGTGGGTAGGTTTTCGGTAACTGCATGTGTTTGCAGAGAATTCGGCGGAGCTGAATGATACCTTCAGCCCGAATAGATTCTTTTAAGCGTGGCATTTGGAGATCAGGTTTGAGACGAACTTTTTTTTCGGTTACAGACCTGATTGACTCAACTCGGTCTCGGAGTTTGGCAGCATACTCGAACTCTTCCTTTTCTGAGACGCTGGTCATCTCTGCTTCAATTTGCTTGACCACGCTTCGTTTCTTGCCTTTCAGAAACAGGACTAGCTCTGAGATGGTTTCTCGGTATCGCTCCACTGAGATGAGTCCAATACACGCCCCAGGACATTGGTCCAGATGGTAGTGGAAGCAAGGAGAGTTGGCGGAAGTGCCATAGTTAGGAGTGCGGGGTCCGGTGCAAAAGGGGAAAATTCGTCGCGCAATTCCCAACACTTCTTTGAGCGTATAGGCACTCGGAAAAGGACCTAAGGTGGTTCCCTGCACGCGCAGCTTCTCAGCTTCTTTTTTGCGGATAGTTATGACCCGAGGAAATTTTTCATCAGTAATGTTGACGTATAAATCACTTTTATCATCTTTGAGGAGAATATTAAAAGGAGGCTGATGAGTTCGGATCAGCTCAGCCTCGACCAACAATGCTTCCAACTCGCTCTCTAGAACTTCATGTTTGAGCACTTTCGCTTGAAAAACCATCCGGCGAGTTTTGCCAAAGGTAGAATTCCACTGTTTATAAGAAGCAATTCGGTTCTTAAGGTTTTTGGCCTTGCCGACGTACAGGACGTTGTCTTGGTCGTCTAAAAACCAATAGACTCCCGGCAGTAAGGGCAAAGATGACCATACCTGTGCCCAAGGCAACTGGATTGAGGGGTGCAGAGCGGAGGACTTCGATGGTTTGGAAACCGGTTGTGAGCTCATGAGAAGATAATAAGCTGCCTAGAGATGCTGTCAAGGTAAGGCGTTGTTTTTGCCACCTCGAACTACCACCTACTGCAAAGGGAATCTCTCGGGTTTGAAATGGCAAGAGATAATCAATCTTAGTTGGATAGGTAATACTCCCCAGACTGGCAGGATCACTTAAAGTAAGAGGTACATTATACCAAGCGCGCCCTCCTTCATTTGTAACGACCAGAAAATACGTATTTTGGAAGGGAGCTGACCAGAAAGGTTGGCGTTTTACTTTCATCGTGACTGCGAGCGGAGATTCTCCGATACTTTTGCCAAAGCTAATCTCTACATCTTTCGTTGATTCCGCAGCTTTTTTATATGTCCCCGCAGGGTATGGAAGCTGCGAAGAGACGCCATTCGTAGCAAAAACAATGTGATTAAAGTCAAACTGGTCAAAATAATTAATTCCTCCTGTGGTATTTCCCCAGGTGGGATCGATCGGAATCCAAGCCTGGTTTTCACGATCGTAATACTCCGGCCATGAGTGCAATACGTCTTCCACTAGTCCAAGAGGTCGTAGCCGACTGTTCTCAGTATAAGCAAAGCCAGTGGCTCGCCGAGCGGGGATGCCTTGAGCTCGGGCTACAGCAATGAAAAGATCAGTAAATTCTTGACAAGCAGAGTTTTCAGGATCGTCCAGTGCGCCCAATGCGCCGAGTCTCTCGACTGCCCCATTTGCTTTTTCATAGTTATACTTTAATTGTCCAACCACGTAATCATAAACAGCTCGAGGACCTTGGTGGGTACTGGCTAGTTCTTGAATTTTTGAGTTATTACTTTCCCAGTGTTTCTGAGGCTTCAGATGCTCATTTGTGGCGGCTGGGATGAATATATCGGCTTGGTCCTCAAGAAAAATAGATACCTTCCCAGTCAGATTGACAGTCAGATCCTTTTCAGCCGCAATCTCGTAGGTTGCAATCCAGTTTCCATCAGCATCAGTACTCATTTCGCGTGGTCGTGGATCAAGAGTTAAGTACTCTACTTTTTGCCTTTTAGTATCTGGAGGCAAAGCTACCTGAGCAATTCCGACGTTCCCGGTAGTGTTTTGTAAGTGATACCGCAAGTTATAGTCAAAGACCTGCTTTTGACCAAATAATGCTGAAATGCTTTGACCTCTTAAGTTATTAAAGTTGAGAACTGTCGCCCCACCCTCCTGAGAAATGGCATAGTTCGCTGGAGATACGCGAGCAGGTTGGCCAAACTGGGAGGGGACCCGTAGTATGGCTTGGTAATCGGTGTACTTATCAATATCAGAGACTTTGGAAATATACACCTCAAGCACATTTCCGCTGATCAGCGCAATGTCATCACTTTCAAACTGGACAGTAAAAGTGCGGTTCTTCCCTTCTCCAACAATAATGTCATTAAACGTAATGCCAACACTGGTTTTACTATCAGTGGCAGTAATATTGGCAGGGACAGTTCCATTTTCATCAGAAACCCGCACATTTCTCAGGCGAGTCGAGCCAAACTCTAGAGCATACTGTTTGGCAAAGAGAGTTGGAGTCTTATTAGTAAGAGTAAATTTTTGAGCTACAGTCGTGACGCCATTGTTCTGGACCGTGAAGGTTGAAGTTAGAGATAAATCAAAGTTCTCATCTGCGCGTACTGACTGAGAAAAAAGAAAACAAAAGCTGAGAGCAAAAATGAAGAGCGCAAAAACTTTACGTAAAAGAAACATAGTAGGATTTTAGGCAATAATACTGAATAAAGCCAGCGCAGAACAAAAATACTCGTATTGGATCTTTTCAAATCAGTTGAGAACGGCTAATAATGAGCGTTCATGCGCGAACGATGGGAAAATTCCAGAGATGCTTTACTTCACTTGGGCGAAATTGCTTTACCAATAGTCTTGGCGTTGTGGTTGTCCACAGGGTCATTTTCTCGGAGCATAGCTTTGGAAATCAAAAAAAGAGATAAGTGGAAATGTGCAGAATGCGGGGGTAAGAATAGCAAGAGATTGGAAGCTGCGCACATAAACCATTTTAAAAAGAGTAGGATCTATGACAAAACAGATAATGGAATGACTCTTTGCGTAAAGTGTCACTACCTTCAACACTTTAATGGACATGGAAATGGAACCTTGGGGTTATCTAAAGAAAATAATATTAAAGCCCTTGCTGCGCTATGGAAGCGGTTAAGTTCTGAAGAAAGAGAAGGGCTACCAAATTACTCAGTTCTAAGAGAGCCTGCAGTAAGAAGCTGAGGTGAGTATGACCCAAGCTGAGCATCAGAACTACAATACAGAGTTTTTTTTAAGTAGACCGTTCCTTTTGCGAGTAGTAGTAGAGTCATTGTTGGAATGCTTGCAAGTGAATTTAAAAGAAGTATCGATTAGTCCGGAATTATCTCCCTTAGAGTTACTTAACCTTGTTCAGAGTTTAGATGCAACAGAAAGAAATGCTGCCTTAGCTGCGATACATCAACGACCAGAGCATTTTTTACCGTATATGAAAGAAGTACTCCGAATTGCACGCCGTGATAAGGCGGTATTGCTTCAGGCTATCTTCATAATGTCTAGCAATCTACTATTTGCTAGTGACAGCGGAATTACCAATAAAGAGCGGTTGCTGATATTGACTAGGAGGAAAAACCTTGCACATGATCTAGACAGAGCACTGGCTAAAGCAATAATTAGAAATCGAAACTGGAATGAATTTACAGTTGAAGAAGTAACAAAACTCCTAGAGTCTCCTCACGTTGAAATTAGAAATTCTGCTAACGCAGCATTTTCTGAAGTTAAAGAGGCTGATCGCGCTGCAGCATTGGAGACTGCTTCTACTGTAAAGCCAATCGCTACTTCCTAGCCAACTCAAACTCCTCTTTCAAAAATTGCCCGGTATACGATTTCTTAATCTCTGCGAGTTCTTTTGGAGTTCCCACAGCGATAATTTCTCCACCTCGATCTCCCCCTTCTGGCCCGAGGTCAACGAGCCAGTCTGCATTTTTAATGACATCTAAGTTGTGTTCAATCAGGATGACGGTGTTGTTTTGAGCTACAAGCTGCTCTAATACCTCCAACAACTTTTGAATGTCCTCAAAGTGCAAGCCAGTGGTGGGCTCATCGAGCAAGTAAATGCAGTGCTCACTAGTCCGCACTGAGAGCTCACGAGCGAGCTTCACCCGCTGGGCCTCTCCTCCACTTAACGTGGGAGCAGGCTGGCCAATTTCGATATAACCCAATCCCACATCCTGCAGGGTTTTTAATTTATTGCGTAAAGTGCTGTGTCCATTAAAGAACTCCATGGCCTCATCAACAGTCATGTGCAGTACATCAGCAATGCTTTTTTCTTTATACTTTACGGCCAAGGTTTCTTCATTGTAGCGGGAGCCATGACAGACTTCACAAGTAACGTAAATATCTGGCAAGAACTGCATTTCGATCTTCAGTTGGCCATCGCCCTGGCAGGTTTCGCAGCGACCACCCTTCACGTTGAAACTGAATCTACCGGTACTATATCCACGGGTGCGCGCATCCTTGGTGGTGGAAAAAACAGTTCGAATGTAATCGAAGATTTTAGTATAGGTACCAGGGTTGGAACGAGGTGTTTTACCAATTGGACTTTGATCAATTAAGGTGACTCTGCGCACTTCTTCTGGCACCACAATTGAGCTGACTTTTCCGGGTTGCTCATCACTTGCCTTACCTAAAATTTTGGCGACATTTGCATAAAAAGTGTCGTGGAGTAAAGTAGATTTACCAGAGCCAGAAATACCCGTAATACAGGTTAGAGTTCGTAATGGAAACTCTACATCAACGCTCTTTAGGTTGTGATGATTGGCACCGCGAATGATTACTTTTGGTTGATTCTCAATGCTTACAGCTGTGGCATCAGGATCTAAATAATGAGCAGAGTTGGTCATACCTTGCGCAGTAGCATTCTTGAGCTTTCGCTCGACATTTTTCTTGCGGGCCAAGTACTTTCCAGTAATTGATTTAGGATTCTTCATCACTTCACTAGGAATGCCGTGCGCCACAATTTCACCGCCATGTTTTCCCGCTAGTGGTCCAAAGTCAAATAAGTAATCTGCGGCCAACATTAAGTCGCGATCATGTTCGACCACCACCACAGAGTTACCTTTGTCACGCAAATTTTTAAGTGTCTCAATGAGCTGTCGATTGTCACGCTGGTGAAGTCCAATAGTTGGTTCGTCCAGCACGTACAGTACCCCTGTTAATCCAGTCCCAATCTGCGAAGCTAAACGAATGCGCTGGGCCTCTCCACCAGCCAAAGTAGCCGCTTCTCTATTCAGCGTTAAGTAGTCAAGCCCAACGGCCACCAGGAACTGTAAACGACTGGCAATTTCTTTCAAAATTGACTCACCGATGGTGAACTCTTTGACTGAAAGAATGCTTAGGTTTGTGTTAGTACTTTTGTCTAAGGATGCCTCATCTTTTATTGGACGAATATTAATTCTTTGAATCCAGTCTGCAGCTTTGACAATTGGCAAAGCAGTGACTTCTGCAATATTTCTCTTATCAATACTCACGGCGAGCGCTTCTGGTTTGAGGCGACTCCCACCACAGCCTTCACAGATGCGGCGCTCCATAAATTGCTCAATTTCCTTGCGTATAAAATCAGAATCTGTTTCGCTGTACCGTCGCTCTAGATTATTCACAAATCCTTCAAACTTTTCTTCAATCATCGTCTTACGGCCAAAACGGTTCTCACCTTCTACTTGGTAGATTTTCTCCGCACCATAGAGTAACTTCTCCTGAGTTTCCTGCTTCATATCTTGAAAAGCCGTGGTCCGAAAATCATAGCCTTCTTCTTCGACAACGGTCTGAATGAGGCGGGCCCACCAAGTATCATTGGACATCATTCGGGCAAAAGGAATAATCGCCCCTTCGCTTAAAGTCAGGCTTTGCGCAATCATTTTTTCAGTATCAATTTTCAGGAGAGAACCCAAACCATCGCACTTTTCACAAGCCCCATGTGGTGAGTTGAAAGAAAAGAGCCGAGGTTCAAGCTCTGATAAAGAAATTCCACAGATACTACACGCATATTTTTCACTGAATAAACGATCTACAAAGTTCTTTGGGCTACTAGGAAAGTCAAGTGAAGCATCTTCAATAAAAGAGACCATCACAAAGCCTTCAGCTAGCTTTAATGCTTCTTCTACAGACTGAGAAAGTCTGCTGCGGAATGTCTTTCGAGATTCTTCTTCATCCAGCTCTTTTTTAAAGGTAGCGAGTCGGTCGATCACCGCTTCAATCGTGTGCTTATTGGTTTTAATTAGAGAAAAATCCTGATTGAGGTCGTACATTTTACCGTCAATACGGGCGCGCTGATATCCTTTTTTTTGTAAGTTCTCAAAAAGTGCTGAGAACTCTCCTTTGCGATCACGCACCACTGGGGCCAAGATCATCAACCGGGTAGGAGCGCCATTAGCTCGTTGATCCAGTTCAGTCAGAACATGATTGACCATTTGGTCTACGCTCTGAGGTGCAATTTCCCGCCCACAGTTTGGACAGTGCTGATGCCCAACTCGAGCAAAAAGCAGACGGAGGTAGTCATAAATCTCCGTGATGGTTCCCACAGTAGAGCGAGGGTTATGTGAGGTCGTCTTTTGGTCAATCGAGATTGCTGGAGAGAGACCTTCGATATGATCGACTTCAGGCTTAGCCATTACGCCCAAGAATTGACGTGCGTACGAACTCAAGCTTTCAACATAGCGACGCTGTCCTTCAGCATATAACGTATCAAAAGCAAGTGAACTCTTCCCACTTCCCGACATTCCAGTCAGCACCACTAACTTATTTTTGGGAATCTCCATCGAAATGTTCTTTAAGTTATGCTGCTTGGCTCCGGTGATTCTAATCATGTCATTGGAGTGAAGTGTAGGAGTGCTAGGAAGTGAATTAGCTTGCTTTGACATAGTTTTTCATAGTTCTCAAACCAAAAAATCGAAGCTTCAGTATAGCGAAGAAAAGGAGAAAGGTCTAGTCCCGGGGAGGGGTGAAAAATGTTATGCAGTATACTCATTGAATGAGAAATGAAGAAAAGTCAGCTTCAGATTTATTGGGTGAACTCTTAGCTGAAGGGCGACCCAGGCAAGTAGACAGTATAGATCCTGCAACCCAGTTGCCCATTAAAATCTTTGCCCCACACACAGAAAGAGGCACAACAATAGAACCGGAAGAAACAATTAAGGATTTAGTAGCGCAGTACTTTAGTCCTGAAATGAGTCACAGAGCCGTTCAGTTTTGTCGTCAGCTTACATTAGACTTTTACGCAGATCAAATGTCGACTATTCCCATGTTGCTGAAAGGAATGAACTCCCAACCTTGGCGAGTAACGGATAGCTATCTGAGCTTTATGGAGTATTTAATAATGGAGGCAGCAGCAATTGGATTTCCATCTATTCTTCAGGCTTTTAGCTATGCCTCCCAAGAGTTAACATTTCGGACCACCCAACGAAGTCTTTTTGATATAAGAAACCTGCTTGCATTGCGAGTGTATTTTGCCGATATACTTATTCAAGCTACCCGACTGAGGGAAAAAGAGTTAGATGAAATGGTTACATCTGATTTAACTTTACCACATGATGCTAGTACCCAAAAAAGACGTGTTCTGTTGGAGAAAATTCCGGCCTTATTTGGTACGATGCCGAAAATTTTTCAGGGAAAAGTAGCTTTAAATTCTATAAACGCAATTTCTAGCTCCTCAGATGCTACCTATAATCGTGATTTCACTACGATTTATTTACCAGATATGGGTCAAGTAGAAAGCTTGCTCTCAATTGGAAGAATTTTAAATCGACCTGACGAGTCAGATAGAGGTGTTACCTTCCAAGCCGTAGGAAAAATGACGGAATCACAGGCGGCCCAAATCTTTCCTGACTTGCAGAATGACTCCTTTCTGCCAGCAGAAGATCAGGTTCGATTGGTGGAATCTGCCTTTGGTATTCCATACCTCCAGGCAAAGTCTTTAATGAAGGCAGAGTTTGATCATGACCAATGATTACTTTCGCGCAGTAATTCTATAAATTCTCCCAGACTTATCATCCGAAACAAACAAACTCCCTGACCCATTAAAAGCCATGTCCACAGGCCTGCCGATTGCTGATGACCCTTGTAAAAAGCCGGTCATAAAATCGCTCTCACTTTTAATTGTGTTTCCTTCAACGTCTAAACGAACGATTTTGTAGCCTGTCGGCTCTGAACGATTCCACGAACCATGGTACGCAACTAAGAGATCTCCTTGCCAATCCTTGGGGAAATCAGCTGATTCTATAAATGCTAGTCCTAGGGGTGCAGAATGAGCTGGCAGCTCGAAGATAGGTGGAAGTGTGTACTGACAGTAAGCGGCAGATTCTTTGCCAAAGTTCTGGTCGTAAATTTGCCGTCCGTAGCAGTATGGCCAGCCAAAATCACTATTATCTTGCAGAATGTTTATTTCATCTGGCGGAATGTTGTCACCCAGTAAATCCCGACCCATTTCTGTTACCCAAACTTGATCTGTTTGCGGGTTGGTGGCAAGAAAAACGGCATTTCTTAAACCCTTTGAGTAAATTCGAGGATTACTTCCTGCTTCATCAGTAATCATGACCGTGGCGTTAAACTGATTTTTTTCTAAACAAACGTTGCAGGTGGAACCTATCGAAATATATAAGTTGCCTTTCTGATCAAAAGTCAGGCTGCGAGTTTGATGACCTCCCCCACCTCCAGGTAGTGTTACACCCTCAGGGGTATCAAAGAGTTTTTTTTCTAAGTTTGCAGTCAATTGGTTTTCATCCCAAAGATAGCGATTTACCTGTTGTTCTTCTGCGACAAACAGTTTGCCGTTACGAAATGCCAGACCATGGGGGTTTCGCAGTCCAGTTAGAACTTCGACAACTTTGTCAGCTTGTCCATCATTATTTGTATCAGGTAAAGCCACAATTTTTCCCTCTGCGCGCAGAGAAACTAAAAGGGTTCCATTTGGAGAAAATTGCAGATCCCGCGCTCCGGGAGTGCCAGTAGCAAACTCAGAAATCAGAAATTCCTCTGGAACTGTCAGGCGAGCATCAGCTAATTTTCCAACGATATTGCTTTCCAGACCGGAAGCAGTATTCTCTGAACGTTCCTGATATTTTTCGGAAGAAAATAAAGCAGGCCGAAGGTCACCAACTTTACTTTTTGCGTATGGAAAAATAACAAAACTTAAGACAAGTAGGATGCATACTAAGCTTATTCCCAGAATAATAAGGGGGCGAGAAAATTTTTTAAGCATTTGAGCATTTTAACAAAAAAATTGTAAGAAGAATGTGAGCAATACTTCAGCTTAGTGCTGGATTGCTGCTTCTACCCTCCGCACGACATCTCTAATCTCTGCAGCCAGCTCAAAGTCCATTTCATTGGCGGCTTGCTTCATGCGCTTTCTGAGTTTAGTGGCCAGCTTTTTCTGATCGTCAGGTGTTAATGCTTCTGGGTTTACCGTAGTGAGATCAATTTGTTCTTTTTTGGAAAGATCTATGAACATACCCTTTTTTCGTGGCGCAGGTGCTGGGCGGGGATTGCGGTGGAGACTTGACTGTGGGCGGTTACGAGTGATGCCGTCATATTCAGGTGCTTCTTCTTCCACTATCGCGATCATTCGCTCACGAATTGGCTTGTAGATAGTTGTGGCAGTAATGCCATGATCCTTATTGAACTGAAACTGTACCTGCCGCCGACGCTGAGTTTCACTGATCGCTTTTTTCATTGAGTTGGTCATTCGGTCAGCGTACATAATTACTTGACCAGACTCATGACGGGCAGCGCGGCCGATGGTTTGGATTAAACTCTTTTCAGATCGCAAAAAGCCCTCTTTGTCAGCATCCAAGATCGCGACTAATGTAACTTCCGGTAAATCTAAACCTTCTCTGAGTAAATTGATTCCTACGACCACGTCATACTCGCCGCGACGTAAGTCTGCCAAGATATCAGAGCGCTCTAAGGTCTCGACGTCTGAGTGGAGGTACGCAACTTTGGGGAATAAACTGAAGTTTCCCTGCTTACTTTGCACACCAAGTTCAGCCGACAACTTTTTAATATCAGAACGGCTGTAGAACTTTTTATCAATCGGCTCAATTTCCATGTCATCCACTGGTAACTCATCACCTTGATAGAAAATTTCTTCTGACAGATCAGCCTGAGAGCGATTGAGATCATCTTCTTTACGCCGCTGAATAAGGTTCATTACTTTTTCACTATCGTTCAGATACTCAGTCAGCGCTTCAGCCATTTTCTTGGTAAGTGTAGTGACTAATGTACGTTGGCCCAATTGTTTACGAACAATAATTTCGATAATTAAGTCTTCAATTTGGCCTTTGGTGGGACGCAGCTCTACTTTTGGATCGAGCAAACCAGTCGGACGAATTAATTGCTCGACCACTTCATTCCCGGATAGAGAGATCTCCCAATCATTTGGTGTAGCTGAGACAAATAAAAGTTGGTCCATTTTAGACATGAACTCAGTAAACTGAAGTGGACGGTTATCTAATGCTGATGGCAATCGAAAGCCATACTGAATTAACGTCTGTTTCCGCGCCTGATCCCCAGCATACATCGCCCGAACTTGCGGAATGGTCATGTGACTTTCGTCCACAATAGTTAAGAATTTCTTCTGACCAAACAAACGAATATTCTCATGGAAGTACTCAATTAAAGAATATGGCGCGTCACCAGGTTTGCGGCCATCGAAGTAACGAGAGTAATTTTCAATACCGTTGACGAACCCCACTTCCCTGATCATGTCTATATCGAACTTAACTTTTTGTTCCAGTCGATAGGCTTCGATGATTCTGCCGTCTGCGCGGTACTCAGCTAAACGAAGCTGCAGATCATGCTCAATCTCCTTCAAGGCCTGATCCTGACTTTTCGGATCAGTCATATAATGTTTGGCTGGGTAAATTACATATCGCTTTGGGCGATTTTCGCGCGGAATATTGATCTGCGGTCCAGCCAAAATAGTCTGTTCAGGTTTTATTCTTTCACTGGCTAACTCGCTGCCGGTAATGGGGTCAATTCTGACAATTGAGATAATTTTATTTTCCAGAGTTTCTATTCTAAGTGCGGTATCTTCATAGGCAGGCCAGACTTGAATGGTGTCGCCTCGCATCCGGTAACTCCCTCGCACCAGATGAGCATCTGAACGCTGATACTGCAAGTTACTTAATTGAAGTAATAGAGTTTCGCGAGCAATGATCTCTCCTTCAATAATTTCCAGAATATAGCGTCCAAACTCAATCGGTGAACCCAAGTTATAAATACAAGAAACTGAAGCAATCACAATGCAGTCAGGACGAGTTAACAAATTGGTGGTTGAAGCTAAGCGGAGCTTGTCGATCTCGTCATTGATGGTCGATTCTTTTTCAATATAGGTGTCAGTGCTGGCAATGTAGGCTTCTGGTTGGTAGTAATCGTAATACGAGACAAAGTAACTGACTGCATTATTCGGGAAAAAGTCGCGAAATTCCTGATAGAGCTGTGCGGCTAGTGTTTTGTTGTGGGCAATAACAAGGGTAGGAAGGCCAGTTTTGGCAATCACGTTCGCCATGGTAAAGGTTTTTCCAGATCCGGTGACCCCAAGTAGAGTCTGTTGTTTCTTGTTGCCGTTAAAACCTTCTACAATTTTTTCGATTGCTTTCGGCTGATCGCCAGTTGGCTTAAATGAAGAAGTAAGTTGAAAATTCATCTACTCATTATACCGAAGTTTTTCCTAAGGCCCACCTCCTATTGGGATAAAGCTGCGATATACTCAGAACTATGAAAGTTTCCGCCTATCCTACACCACTGGTCACTAAAAAAGACACGCTTCAAAATGTGATCGCCAATGCCATACCATTTCTCCCCGAGCGGAGCTTTTTAGTGATTGCTTCAAAGATCGTGAGTACTTGCGAAAATCGCTTTGTCCCCAAAGAAACTGGAGAAAAAGAAGAAAAACATGAGCTAGTTCGCCAAGAAGCAGAGCTGTATATTGAGCCACATTCTTCCAGGTACAACTTAATGTTAACTGTTCACCGGAACTGGATATTTGTGAATGCAGGTATCGATGAATCAAATGCTGATAACCAATATATTCTGTGGCCAAAGGATCCGCAAAAATCAGTCAATAAAATTTGGCACTTTCTGCGTGAGCATTATGGCGTCAAGGAAGTAGGTGTGACGATGTCTGACAGTACAAGTATCCCACTGAACTGGGGGGTTATTGGTCATGCTATTGCGCACTGTGGTTTTTCTCCTCTCAAAAGTTATATTGATAAGCCAGACCTATTTGGACGACTGATGAAGATGGAACAAGTGAACATTATGCAGAGTGTCACCATCGCAGCCGTACTGGAAATGGGCGAAGGAGCTGAGTCTACGCCACTCGCGGTGGTCAGAGATGTGAAAGCTGTGGTTTTCCAAGACCACGCGCCGACCGAAGAAGAGTTGGCCGCTTTGAAGATAGAGTTGGAAGATGATGCTTATGCACCAATGCTGATCAAAGCAGACTGGAAAAAAGGAAAAGTGAAGAAGGAAGGAAATGTGCGGAAGAGGTGAGATTACTTCTTACCCACAAACTGCCAGCAGTTACCTTAGGTCATTTATGAAGTACCTCTTTCTTTTTGCCCATCCAGACGATGAAACAGTTGCCTGTGCTGGAACAATTAAACAGCTTGTAGAGCATGGAGATGAAGTCCATATTGTCTTGGCCACTGATGGGTCGGCAGGCGAAGTCAGTGAAGCTGCACAGCAAAAGTTTAAAGAATTAGGTTTTGTAGGAAATTTGCGTCGCCACGAACTTCAACAAGTAAAATCCTTACTAGGTATAACAACTCTCGAAATTCTCGATTTTGAGGATGGGCAGATCACTAATCAACTGGTTTGGGGAAAACTTACTACTACTTTTATCAAGTTGATTGATCTTCATAAGCCAGACGTAGTGATTACTTTTGATCACTCAGGTTGGTATTTTCACTTGGATCATGTTGGAGTTTCTATCGCAGCGACCTTAGCTGTCCAGCAGGCAAAATCTTCGCCGGATATTTTTTTGTTATCCCACTTCCATGTTGATGGATCTAAATGGAAGTATATTTATTACGAGCCAATGCCAATTACTCACACTGTAGATATTTCTCAGTACACCGATATAAAAGAGCAAGCATTCTCTTTCCATGCCTCGCAGAATCTTGCTGAACCGAAAAGACAGCTGCAGAGTATCCAGGGACAAAAAGAGCTGTATCAACTCGCTCTTGCTTCTGAAAAAGGCCAACAGTTATTGGCAAGTCATTTTTTATTTAAAGCAATAAAAAGCGATTAAGTGCGCTGAATGTGAATATCAAATACCGCTTCTGGTTTTGCGCCAAAGCGGAACTTGTAGTCTTCATCCCCCCGTAAGAAATCATAACGGCTATGACCTAATTCAATTGCTTGCTGGATGGTGTAAGAAATGAGAACTTGCCCAACTCCTAGGTGGCCAAATTTAGCTGCATCAAATCCAGAGTTATAGACATATGTTTGATTATTGTAACTAAAGCAGAGCATAGTAGCAGCTCGGACGCCTTCTACCTCCAAAAAATATAACTTTAGCCAGCCTTCTTCAGCTGCGATTTTTATTAAATCTGTAAAGTAACTCACCAGCTTTGAATGCCAGAAGCTGGCTTTCTCTGCGCTTGAAAGCTGGTGAAGGCGGATGAAGTCCTCAGCGGCTTGTGATACTTCTGGACCATTTTCAATCACGGAAAAGCTGAGCTTTACTGCCTCGCTTAAATTTTTCCACTTGCGCCGAATTTCATGACGCTGCTTCTTCCCGACTTGAATTAAGTACTGATCCCAGCTGGATGGAAGGGTAATTATTGGACAAACGGTTTGCTGAGATGCTTGGTATTTCCAGTTCTGTCTTAGGGCAATCTTTTCAAGAAATTTTCTGGTCGATGATGCCTCTGGGATACTGATTAAATCTAGTAAGTTCCATTCCTGATTTTCACTCAGAAATTGTTCAAATACATCCCAGCTGGTTTCTAAATTTTCCTCGGGAATAATTACATCCAAGTAATCAGAAACGGAAAGATCGCCCAGAAATGAAAGCTGAGTTCTGTTATCTGCTAGTTTTATAGAATGCAATGGAAAAATAGCACTTAGCTTTTTATCTTCGTTATCTATTCCTAGTATGATCAGCTCCCCTGCCCCAAAATATTTCCACCAGACTGAAAGAAATTGTGGTGTTAGAAAAATGTAGCTTGACGCCGCGCCCATGAGGAGATTACGCCACTTAGGAGATAACTCCAAAAAAACGTGCTCATTGGCATATAATTGTTTTCTCATAAATACTTAGAGTATACTCAAAGGAATATGCCAATAAACCTACAACATCTTGCTCAACTTGCTGAGTATATGCAACCGAATTGCTTAGGTACAGAGGGAACTCCTATACCTTACACAGAATGCGAACAAAAATTTGTTCTCGCGGTGATAGAGATTTTTGGTGAGCTTAAAGATGAAATAAATACATTTGCTTTTCCTCGCACACTTATGAATAGATTGAGTAATTATGAGCAAACTGCTGGCTTCCTTGAAGACTCAAGCAGTGTTATTTCTCATCGAGTACTTAGACTTATAGCCCGCGCTGTCGCGCTTGCAACAGAGCCACCAAGTGTAAAGTTCTCTCAGCTATTGGGAGATAATTCCTAGTATGACAGATTCTTCCTCAGAGCACATGCCCAGGGACGTAGGAGCAACTTCTGAAACTGAGACAGATCCCGATGAGTTTGCGCAATCAGAAGATCGACGAGACAGGAATATTCCCGATTTTTTTAACCCCCCCTCCGAAGATGTTACTGTTAAAAAGCAGCACAAAGGTGTGGTCTTGGAAAATGCTCAATTACGCAGTGGTGAGTGGGTAAAAATTAAAAGATTTATTAAAAGTGAGGATCCAAACTGGGAAAAAGCTGCCCGTCGAGAAATTGCAGTAGCCCTTCTTTTTTCAGGAAAAAGTGGTTTTGTTAAAGTAGTTGGCTACAGTTTTGCAGATGGTGAGCTGCAATTAGTAATGAAAAACTGTCTCGGTGGGACTTTATCTGAACAATTTGTGGCAAGAGAAATAGGCGTGAACCTTCAAGAACTCACTACACTTGCAAGAAGAATTGGAGAAGCTCTGATAACGGCACATACTCAGAACCCACCCATATATCATGTAGATATCAAACCTTCAAATATCCTTCTAGAAACCAACACGCTTGACGAGCCAGTTTTAGCAGATTGGGGGTCATCTAATCAAGTAAGAGATGAAATTTTTGCAACTCCTGTCTATCACTACATCCCTTCACTCACTCTTGGAGAAATAACATACAGAAATGATATCTACTCATTTATGGTCGTGCTTTATCAGATACTGACTCTGCACAACCTTCCTTTTGGCATACCTCACGCGCAGCTGAAATTTAAAGAAATCTCTCACGTAGACTTTTTACGTCAATTTATTGCAGGGTCCTTAACCTACCTCCCATTAGAAGGACAATCTACCATAGATGACTCCCTGAGACCTTACCTGCCGGGACTCGATCGAGTTTTTAGAAAAGTTGCTGAAGGTGAATATGAATTAAACGAAGCATATCAGAGTTTTAGTGAATTTTACATTGATTTAATGACTGCATTGTCTACGGCTGAAGAAGTGATGCCTTTCAACACGCAGGATACTACTCTTCCAAGTCCATTGATTGATTTAGGCGATCCCCCAAATACTCTGTTAATATCAGATTAAATAACTAAAAGGACACCTCATATGCTCTCAGTCAGTACCAAAACCGGAGACAAAGGCCAATCAGGCTTGGCGAATGGAGAGAGACTGGGTAAAGATGAGTTAATCTTTGATGTTCTGGGAACTCAAGATGAGCTGAATTCTTGGCTGGGTCTTTGTGTTGCTAAACTTTCAGGTCATTTTGAAGAGCAAAAAGACTTTCTTTTGCAGATCCAGGAATCTTTATTTTATATTGGGGCAGAGCTGGCTCATTCCCCCAAAGTAAAGATAGAAGAAACAACCTTGAAGTTGTTAGAAACCCACTCAAATGAACTCCAGAGTAAGATGGACAAAGACTGGACTACCAAGTTTATCTTTCCTGGAGGGAATGAAGCCGCTGCAGTTGTAGATGTAGCAAGGACGGTTAGTCGACGTCTAGAGCGTTTGGTGGTTCGCTACTCTCGAACTACCGAAGTATCTTCAGTCATTTTCCAGTACGTCAATAGGTTGTCGGACTACTTATTTGTACTTCGTTGCTTCGTAAATCACGAAGAAAAGTACCAGGAAAAGAAGTTTCAGCCGTAATGGCGCTGGACTACTGAGAGAGTGCTCCACGAAGCTCAGTGACTCGAATTTCCTTCCCCTCCACAATAATTGCTTGGTGATCGGTTAATGCAATGACATCATATCCCATGTTGTTCATGTCTTTAGTAGTCTGGTGTGTTCTCAGAACATATTTTTCTGCTTGGGAGTGGGGAATAAGAATTTTGTCAATCAGATTCAACCCAATGTAGTCCTTTAGATCAGGTGCTTCATCTGGATTATCAAATCGTTTCGCACCTTCAATAGTGGGGCAACATATAATTGATCCCGCACTTGAACCAATGTATAACACTCCTTTTTCTACCAATTTCTTTACTAGTACATCGAATCCGCTCTTTCTAACTTGGTCCAGCAAATAGAAGGTGTTTCCTCCTGCTACTAGGACTACGTCAATACCTGTTAGTGCAGTAACTAGTTTTTCCCCCTGAGTTTTTCGAAGATCTATCTCGATTACTTCAAAGCCCATTTCAAGTAATTTGTCTTTTTCTACAAAAACAAAACCTTTGTCTTCGTAAGGATCAGCAGCATTCGCTATAAAGACTGCTTTCAGTTCGGTAGGTGACTTGGACAAAAGGGGGCGAATTAGCTCCAGAGTTTCAAGCGCATATGATGCTAAAAAGAGTTTTTTCATACTACTAAATGCGAGCTCACAGCTACACCGCAAACTTGCGAATCAGCCCCACTACTTTACCCTGAATCTGAACATTGGTGGCGTAAATTGGACTCATGCTAGAGTTAGCAGGTTCAAGGCGAACGCGTGTTGCTTCTTTATAAAATCGCTTCAGAGTGGCCAAACCGTTATCTAATAAGGCAACCACAATGTCACCGTTATTTACTTCTTTGGTTTCTTCAATCACCACAAAGTCGCCACTGGCAATGTGATCTTCGATCATCGACTCTCCTTTAACTTGAAGGACGTACGATCTTTTCTTGCCACTGATCATTTCTGGTGAAACCTTAAAGGTGGCATTTGGATCCGAGTGAGGTTCGATGGGTGAGCCAGCGGCGATAAAGCCCAGCATAGGTAGGTCTATACTGTCAGTAATTCGGAGTTGAGTTCGGTCGAGCAACTCAATACCACGGACTGCGCCTTCAAACTTCTTGATTACTTTTTTGCGCTGCAGAGCTTGAAGGTGTTCGTGAACCGTAGCCAGTGAAGAAACACCAATGGAGTTTGCGATTTCTTGTAGCGTTGGAGAGTAGCCGTTCTTCTGAATATATTGAGCAATAAAATCGACAATTTGGCGCTGGCGTTTGTAAAGGGTGATAGGCATAAGATCCTTTTATTCGGGCGAATATATTCCGAATAGATCTCACTTTAACCGAAGGGAAGGCGAAGTTTCAATTAGATCTTTAGTTATCAAAATAGATCAAAAATTCACTGTGTTGAGGAACTTCCTATCTGAAGCTAGGAAGCACTTTTCCTAGCTCGACGTTGGCAATAGACTGATGGACGAGAGGGCCAGGCTGTAGTTGGGAAAGGCTGGCGTGAAACGGTATAGAGTGAGGGTCTTGGTAAAAAATACCAATGGGCAACTTGTCGTGCTCTCTACTTTTTCGCCAAGCCTCTTCTTTATTTTGCATGTCGTGGCCGGCTTGCTGAAGGTCATAGACACGCTCTTTAAAGTAGTGATACGTATTATGTTTATTGAAGGTGAAGCACGGTTGGAACATGTCTACTAAGGAAATACCTTCATGCAGAATCGCTTGCTTAATCATGTAAGTCAGGTGACCAATGTTTCCGGCAAAGCCCCGAGCAATAAAACTGGCATCTGCGGTCAGTGCGAGGCCTAATGGATTAATAGGCATCTCCGGTGCGCCAGCGGGGGTAGATTTGGTCTTGGTTCCCTTTTCAGTAGTAGGAGCAGTCTGACCTGTAGTTAAGCCGTAGACTTGGTTATCATGAATCAGCAATGTAATATCGTGATTCCCGCGCATGGCAGAAATAAAGTGATTCAGACCTTCACCGTATGTATCACCATCGCCAGCGACCACGATCACTTTTAATCTGTGGTTTGCCATCTTCATCGCAACAGCACTAGGAATTGCTCGGCCGTGCAACGCATGGAAGCCGTAGACCCGATTGAAGTCAGCCATGTTGCCACTACACCCCACTCCGTACACAATCACCACTTCTTCTTCGGGGATAGCAAGTTCAATGAGAGCATTTTTAAAAGCCGTCCAGACACCAAAGTTGCCACAACCAGGACACCAGGTTGGAAAGTAGGGTGATTCTAGGGACTCTTTGCTCATTGTCGCATGACGGGAGCTCTCCAACCCTCCACCAGGCTGCGCTTGGCGGCTAGGATCTGGATTTGGTGATTGCGGTGTGTAATTTGGTTCCATAAGTTATCCGTTCATGCGCTCAAGCTCTGCTAGTATTTCCTCAGCGTAAAAAGGTCGGCCGTCAAAACGGCGGATATGGTGATCCATCTGGATGCCAGTTTCTTGACGAATAAGTTGGGCCATTTGACCGGTAACGTTGGCTTCAACCATGATCAGCTTCTGAGCAACGCCTGCAAGCTCAGCAAAACGAGCCTGAGGAAATGGCCAAGCGCAAGGGATGTGAATGGCATTCACTTCTCCAGCTGGCATCCGGCGAATCACCTCTTCTAAAACTAAGCGAGTTGAGCCCCAACTTACTAGTGTTACTTTGGCTTCGGCCGGACCAACCACAACCGGTTCAGGTAAGTCAGCAGCCACGGCAATCAGTTTTCGCTGGCGCTTCGCGTTCATGGTTTTGGTCAACTCAGCGCTTTCAGTGGCATACCCAAACTCGTCGTGCTCATAACTATTGGTAACGCTTAAGCCGTGTGCTTGTCCGGGGATAGAGCGAGGAGAATAGCCAGCTTCGGTCACCTCAAATCGGCGATATGAGTCATCGGCTAATGGCTCAGTCACAAAACTGTAACGTTCGTTTTGATACATCTCTGCTGGTGTAGGCATGCTGGCATAAGATTCCAGTGCAAATTTGTCTGACAAGACAAAGACAATCAAGTGATATTTTTCGGCAAGTTCAAAAGCCAAGCGAGTCAGTTCAAAGTGTTCTTGCACAGAGGCTGGGGTGAAGACAATCTTAGGAATCTCTCCGTGGCCAGCGTGCAGAATAAACTGCAGATCTGATTGACATGTCCATGTTGGAAGACCAGTCGCTGGACCGGGTCGTTGGCCAACGCAGATGACCAATGGAGTTTCCATAATTGCAGCCAGCGAAGTCGCCTCTACCATTAAGGCATAGCCGCCAGTCGCAGAAGCAGTCATAGCGCGCACTCCAGCGTACGAAGCGCCAATGGCCTGATTGACAGCTGAGATCTCGTCTTCAGCGTGTTTGACCACCAATGGAAATTTATCTTGGAGAGCTGCTACAGTATGGAGCACCTCTGAAGTTGGGGTCATAGGATACGCACTAAAATATTGGAGGCCAGCTGAGACTGCGCCAATTGCGACAGCCTGGTTGCCGGTTAAGAGGATCTGGGTATTTGGTCGCTTTTCAAACGTAGGTTTAATTGGTTGGCAGTTTGCTTTGGCAAAGTCATAGCCACGGAATAAGGCTCGGTGATTCATTTCCACGACTTTGTCACCTTTTTCTTGAAACTGATCAGTGACCACGTTCTTCAAAGTCTCGATATCTAAGCCAAGTACCCAAGCACTGGCTCCTAATGACACTACATTTTGAGCCAGGAAATGCCCGGTTTCTTCACGGGATATCTGGGTCATTGGTACGTCATAAAAAATGGCGCCAGTCGCAGCGTATTTACTCAGATCGATTTTGTCCTGCGTCGCTTCACAAAAAACAACTGAACCTTCACCTAACTCATCTACGTGTAACGAAATACCTTCTTCGTTGAGAGCTACCATTAAATCAATCTGGCGTTGCTGGCAAGTGAGGGGATGAAAAGATGCATGAACTTGGTGAGTGTTGTGACCGCCCCGAATCAGAGAAGGATACTCTCTATAGGCAAAGACATTCATGCCTTGACGGAGACAAAGTTTGCCGAACATCGAGCCAGTCACGTCAATTCCTTCGCCTGCTCGACCTGCTACTTTCCAATGAAGAGAATCAGCATTCATAACAAGATTATACCTTAATTCCTAGCTTTACATCTGCCGCCAAAACCTGCCCATTTCCGATTGCTAAAGGGTTAATTTCTACACTGCGAATCCAGGGATTTTTCATAATTAATTTTTGTAAATTCACCATTTGATCTACGACCAAATCACAAATTGCTCGATCATTCTTCAGTGCCTGATAAGCTTTGGTCATCTGCCAAAGGCTAATCAATTTCTTTTTGGTTGCCGGCAGAAAAATATACACCCGATCAGCCAAGATATTGGTGTAACTACCTCCAAGTCCGATGCTGAGGTACAGTCCGAACTGGGGGTCATTTTCTATACCTAATAGTAGTTCATGCTGGGCAGTAATGACTTCTTGAAACAGTACATCGTTGCCAAATTTTTGCAGAGTTTGGTACGCCAGCTGAGCTTCTTCAGGAGTATTGACCACACCGTATACGGCACCCAATTCTTTTTTATGAAGCAATGACAGGTTGGCTGTTTTGGCAAAGAGTGGGTAGGTCAGTTGGGGCCAGCGAGCGAAATCAGCTTGGTTAATAATGCTATATTTTGGCAACTGGAATCCATGGCTCGCCAATAACTGAAATGCTTCGCGTAAGTTTGGGGGTTTGAGTTGAGAGACAGATTTGGCATGTATGGCACTGCCCATGAATGTTTCATTCCCATATTTTTGGCGAGAGAGCTGGTGTAAAACGTGTAGACTTTCGACTAAGTCATTGGGAAAAGCTGAGCACACAATCTGGTTCTCGCGTAACTTATGACGTAGTTTCTCTAAGTGGTCTCCCCCCATCAGTGCCACGAATAAAGGTTTCCGGCCACGTTGATCAATTAATGTCTGCACTGTACCTTCTAAATCAGTCACTGCTTGAGGAGTCACGATCACCAACATACTGTCTACCTGCGCATCTGTTCGGGCAATTTGGATAGCGGCGCGGAATCGTTCTGGACTAGCATCACCCAGTAAGTCGAGGGGGTTACTTGGTTTAAAGCCAGGTAACAAGTCATCAAACTCAGCATGGCTGGCTTTGCTCCAGCTGGCCAAAGGAACTTGAGCTGCAGAAAGAGCATCAATGGTCGTCACTGCTGGTCCTCCAGCATTGGTAATCACCATGACGTTCTCCGGGAGCTGTCGATGTTGAGCGAGAAAAAAGGAGACATTCATTAGCTCTTCTATGGTTTTCACTAAGGTAAAGCCCATTTGTTGAGAGGCAGCTTCCAAGAGTACTTGGTTGGTAGCCAGCGCAGCGGTGTGAGAAGCAGAAGCGGTTTGGCCCCGAGACGATGTACCACCCTTTAGCAAGAGAACTGGTTTTTGTAAACGTAACTGACTGCAAAGCTCAAAGAACTGGGGCAAGTCTGAAAATGACTCTAGGTACATGATGACAGCTCGTGTTTGGTGGTCATGGAGCGCATACTCTAAGCAATCATTCTCATTAACTCCTGCCTTATTCCCTAATGAAATGGCAAACGAGACGCCTGCTTGTCGGTCCTTTAAGGCATGGAAAATGGCAGTTAACATGGCTCCAGATTGAGAAATAATTCCTAAGTTTCCTTCAGGAATATCACTCTGCGCAAAGCTAGCATTTAAGTGACTACTGGGATGAATGATACCTAGTGTATTCGGACCGAGGAGGTGAATTCCCGCAGCTTGCAGCTTGAGGGAGATTTCAGTTTGAAGTTGTCCCCCTGCTTCACTTGTCTCTGCAAATCCAGCCGAAATAATAATGACTGACTTCACTCGATCACGCACAGAAAAACGCGTATTCCGCTCAGTGATCTCATCTACCAATGATTTCACAGTTGGCATCGGGGTCACAATAATCACTAGCTCAACAGGCGTAGTGATAGCCGTAATACTAGGGAAGGCTGGTAAACCAAGAATGGAGCTGGAACTTGGATTAACCGGGAATAATTTTTTTGGTTCGTGGTGATTCATGTTCTCACGAAGTAAGTTACGCAAAATTTGATGCCCAACTTTGACCCGGTTATTTGAGGCGCCAATAACTGCAATGGATGAAGCAGAAAAAAATGAGCGAAGACGAAGCATCTCTCTACTGTAGCAGGGAAAGAGTCCAGAGTAAAATTGCTAGGCTATTTCTTTGCACCTCTCTTACTCATTTGTAAGTGTAAGCAAAGTGTATTAAGCTTAAGGCCAATGAGAGAACAAGAACGCGTATCGAGCTTGACTATTTTTTTCCCCTTTTTTAATGATGGGGGGACTGTTCCAGCTGCCGTTGATATGGCGTTTGAGATTGGGAAGCAGTTGGCTGAAGACTTGGAAGTAATTGCGATTGATGGCGGAGTTTCTAAAGATGACACCTCAAACCAAATTACATTGATGAAAGAGCGTCATCCAGAACTTAAGGTAATGGATTGTACGACAAATACAGAAGGCTATGCAGTGATCAAAAAAGGGTTTGCCGCTGCTTCAAAAAATTGGGTGTTCTACACCGATGGAGATCTGCAGTATGACTTACGTGACCTTCAAGCGTTGATCTCTGTGCAAAAATCTACTCAAGCGGATGTGGTAAATGGCTATCGTCAAGTTCAAGAGGACCAATGCACTCGCCGAATCGCCAGTGCGATGTACCGACCGATTAGCAGATTTTTCTTTGGATTGCCAATTCAGGATGGTCACTGTGATTTCCGTCTAATTCGGACCGCCTGCTTAAAAAATTTCTCACTCGAAGGTCAAAATGGCTCAGTGGTGATCGAGTTAATCAAAAAATTGCAGTGGACAGGGGCCTGTTTTGCAGAGTCACCAGTCACACATCGAAAACGAAACTACGGTGCCTCAAATTACAATGATTTCCAGTTATTTAGAGAAAGAGCCATAAATGATTTTCACCTCTTTTTCCGATTATCCAAGATGAAAGAGCTCTTGAAACCGTCTTTACAGTAAGGCTCGGCCTGTCATGGTGTCTGGTTTGGGTATTCCCATCACGGAGAGTATGGTAGGGGCGACATCCGCCAGAATGCCAGAAGGCAGCATTGTGCTATGGTTCAGGAATTGTTTGCCAATGATCATAAATGGAACTGGGTATGTGGAGTGCTCTGTATCAACCTCGCCCGTGCCGTTATTAATTAACTCTTCAGCATTGCCATGATCTGCGGTGATAAACACTACCCCACCTTTATTCCCCACTTCGCGCACAATCTGATCAACGCAAGTATCTAGGACTTCACAAGCTTTGATAGTCGCTGCCAGGTTGCCAGTGTGTGCCACCATGTCAGCATTAGCAAAGTTGCAAATAATCACATCGTACTTATCTTGACGAATTTGTTGAATCATGTGGTTCGTAATTTCTCGGGCGCTCATTTCCGGCACTTCATCATATGATTTCGCCCCTTTTGAAGGGAGAATAATCCGATCCTCACCTGGATAAATGGTTTCTTTTTGTCCATTCATATAGTAGGTGACAAAGCGCTCTTTCTCGGTTTCTGACATTCTGAGCTGACGTAGCCCATGTTCAGCAAAGACTTTACAGATTGGGTTCTTCACAAACTGAGGTGGGTAGGCAATGTGGACTGGCAGCTTCTCTTCGTACATGGTCATGGTCACAAAGTGCAAGTTCTTGATAATTTTTTGTCGGCGAAACATATGAGTACCAATTGTTTTTTTCAGGTGTGACTTTTCATACTTTATGGCATATGGATCAAACTCTTCGTCTTGGGTATTTGACTCAAAATCAGGTTGGACGAAGGCTCGGGTTAGTTCGCGTGGTCGATCAATCCGATAATTAAAGAAAATTGCGGCATCGTTATCTTGAACAATACGCGGCTTTCCACCTTCGTCGCATAGGCTCAATGGCTCGATAAACTCGTCAGTTATACCCTTGTCATATTGGGCTTTGATGGCGGCAACCGGATCAGAAACTTGTTCACCAGCACCCATAATCATCGCATTGTAGGCTTTTTCGATTCGATCCCAACGCTTATCCCTATCCATAGCAAAGTACCGGCCCATGATCGTGGCGAACTGCCCCACTCCGAGTTTTTTGCACATTTCCTGAATTTGTTTAATGTAGTTAACGCCCGAAGTGGGTGGTGAGTCGCGACCATCAGTAAAGCCATGAATATATACTTTCGCAACTTTTTCTTTATGGCAAATGTTGAGTAAAGCGTAAAGGTGCTCAATATTGGAGTGAACCCCACCTGCACCAATCAGACCCATCAGATGAAGGGCAGAGTTATGCTTTTTGACGTGCTCAATTGCTTCCAGAAAAGCCTTGTTGATAGAAAATGAGCCATCAGCAATGGACATATTTATTCTGGGCAGGTCTTGATAGACAATACTACCAGCACCAATATTCAAGTGGCCTGTCTCTGTGTTGCCATCCTCATTTTGAGGCAGACCTACTGCTTGACCGCTGGCAGATAGTTGAGTGTGCGGGAAAGAAACCCAGTACTTCTTCATATTCGGAACATTTGCTCGGGCAATTGCATTTCCTGCATTGTTGGGTCCAAGACCCCAGCCATCTAAGATCAGCAATACTGCTGGTTTGGGCCCAGTATATTTCTTCATTGGCGTATTACTGTCAAAGGGAGCTCCAGAAATCGCAGGGGTAAGGTTTAGATTTTTGAAGTCCATAGTAACTTTTATTTATGCATGTGGCGTGGTTGACTGCGTTATCTCGGCTTGAATTTGGAGTAAACGGTTATACTTGGAGATACGTTCACCTCGATTGGGCGGTCCAAACTTGGCGTAGTTAGCACCCACTCCAACGGCAAAGTCAGCGATAAAGTCATCATTGGTTTCCCCACTGCGGTGCGAAAGGATCACTTGCCACTGGGCTGCGCGGGCAATTTGGATGACTTCAATTACCTCGCTGATTGTACCTACCTGATTGGGCTTGACCAGAATGGCATTGCAGACTTTTTCTTTGATGGCTTTTTCTGTTCTAATTTTATTGCCTGCAAGTAAATTGTCGCCAATAATGGTGCTCGTCTCCCCTAGCTCACTGGTCAGCTCCTGCCAACTTTCCCAGTCATCATCTTGGAACGGATCTTCAATCGAGAAGACATGGTACAGCTTGCGCATGTTTTTGTAGTACTCAATCAACTCTTTTGGTGAGTAGGGTTGGGACTTATCTTTTAGGTCGTACTTGCCCGCTTGATAAAACTCAGAGGCAGCTATGTCAACTCCAAAGAACAGGTCCTGGATAAAGGTATATTGAGTGGTTTTAATCGCTTCAATCAGAATCTCAAAGGCATCCGTGTTGTTGTAGAGATTTGGCGCATATCCACCGTTGAGCCCCACCGAGTGAACCGCGCCTTTGGCAACTAACGTCACCATTAATTTCTGAAAAATGGTGGTGGCCATTTCTAACGAGCTGACAAAGTCCATGTTACTAGCTGGGACTATCTGGAACTCTTGAAAGTCTAGATTTGTTGAGCCAGCGACTCCGCCGTCGATCATATTAAAGATGCAGGTGGGTATACTGAGCGTATCAGTCAGCTGATACTTTTGCTGAATATAGTAAAACAACGGCATTCCCACACTGAAAGCACCCGCTTTCATGACTGCCTGAGAGACCGCAATTAAGGCATTGGCACCGAGCTTCGTTTTGTTCTCCGTGCCATCCAGATTGACCAGGATTTGGTCAATCTCAGTTTGGTGAGTGGGATCTTTGCCAATCACAGCAGGAGCAATAATTGTATTGATGTGGTTGACGGCGGTTAAGACCCCCATCCCAAGCATCCGAGGGTTCTTACCATCTCGTAGCTCGAGCGCTTCATACTTTCCCACCGAGGTTCCAGACGGTACACTGGACACCGTATAAATACCATTATCTAGCCAAACAGAACATTCTACTGTTGGTAGACCACGGCAGTCTAAAATTTCACGAGCAGCTATTGATTGGATAATAGGCATAAAAAGAAGTGTAGTAATAATACACAAATCTCGAGTATTTGACACCCGAAGATTTAGAAGTTTTGGCCAACAATCTTGGCTGCTTCCGCCTCAACAATAGCCTGTCGGCTTTGAACCAAGTCGCGCGGTTTGACCACAACTGCTTCTAGTCCGAGTTCTACGGCCAAACGAAGTAGTTCAGGATGAAAGTTCTCTAGGTGAAGATGAAGTGGGAGGTGGTGCTTGGCAGTGATCCGCTGTGCGTGGGTAATCAACGGAGTTAGCAACTGCACGTCGAGTGGGTAGAGATGACCCAGATCTGGGTGGTCAGGGTCTATCCCAGTGGCTAAGCTCGAAATTGTTTGCACATTCAGTGAAAATCCAGCCAGGCCTTTTTGGCAGTACTGCTCTAAGTTGAGGATATTCTCTGGAGTATTGCACTGCATCCACAGCTTGAGGAAGTGGTGAGAACCATACTCTACTTTTTGAAAGTGATGCAACAAAATGGCCAGCTCTCCAGTACTGCGAATAAACGGCAACATCATCCCCAAATCATTCACTCCCTGCTCATGTGCATCTCGCAAGGCATCCAGCTCAATGTCAAAAAGGCTGTAATCATGGATCATTCTGACTGCGCCCCGATAACCAAGGTAAGGATTTGCTTCTTTTGGTTCGTGATCAGGTCCATCTTTTAAAGAAGCTAACTCATTAGAAGTAAAGTTTTGGGAGCGAAAGATAATTGGTACGTTCGGCAACTGGGCATGAAAGGAAACCACTGTCCGAGCCAAAGACGCTTTAATCTGTTCTGATTTTCCTGTTTTCATTAGTTGCTTTGGATGTGTCTGCAAGTGAGTGTAGGTAAATTCACTGCGGAGCAAGCCGATTCCGTCTGCCAGGGCAATTTCGGTTTTACTCTGTTGAGGATCTGCTACCGAAACAAATAATTTAGTAGCAGTCAGTGGTTGAGCGGCTTGTGCGTGGGTGTGACTAGGAGAAGCAAACGGAGAAAAAGAGGTCGCCGCGTGAAAGATATCTGGCACTGGTCGAATATCTAGAATAAAGGCTTGGGTCCTTTCCGCAGCCCAGTCAATTAGCTGAGTCCCAAAGTGACGTTTTTGTGCCTGGTGAATAAGCTTCGCAATAGCTATGGCCCCTTCATCTGTCAGACTAGGATAGTGCTGGAGATGCTCAGCGACGGCGACGTGGCTCAGTTTATCAATCTGCCTGACCCATTGCTTTGACTTCACATTCATTTGGCGGCGAATAATGCGCCAGGCTTTTGTCTCAACCTCGAAGATATCTCCATGTTGTTGCAGTTCTGGCCAATTCTCGGTAATTCCCCAGATAGAATACAGCATCACCACCGGATGTGCTTGGCCATGCAGCTCCAAGACCATTCCCACTCCTGAAGACTCAGCATCTATCATTTGTTGAAGCAGTAACGCGGCAGGCAATTTTATCCCAGCTTGCCACTCTTGATACCGCTCTTGAAGAAACTCAGCTTGGTAACAATGGGATAAGACGTGTAGTAATGATTCCAGCAGGTTTGCTTCGCCTTTTACATTCAGTTCACTCAGATGCTGAGTTTTTTTTGTTTGTCGAATAAAGCTAGGCCGAACCGAGAGAAAAAGACCATCAAACCATTTTTTATAGGCAGCGCTGAACCCCTTTAATTGAATCTCAGGGACCTTCAGCTGCCGGATAATGTGGATGATCTTAATGGCAGCCGCCCGAATGGAGGTAGAGTTTTGCCAGTTCACGACGGCATAAATTTTGCTCAGTTCAGTAAAAAGGTGAGTTTGTTCGGCTATTTCGGCCAAAAAGCTGGTAGGAACCACCCAGGCTGGAGCAATTGGGACAGCTTCTTTTTCAAATGTCGCTAAGTCTCTGACCCATAGGCCGACCTCTTCATCCGCAAGATTTTTAGCAGCAATTAATGGGCAAATATTTGACACAAGCTCATGGTATCGAAGATTTGGGCGCGGGACAAGGAGAGGCTAGACTGAGGTCTGTAGCACCACAGATGGAAGCTGTGTCTCTAAGGCATAGGATCCGATGCTTGCTGGTATAAACAGCGACCACCCCTTGGCAATTGGCCACTTCTTTCCATCCCAGACTACGCTTACTTCCCCTGCTTGGACAAACAAATGGTGCCAACTGCCCGAGGTTTGCGAATAGACACCTTGATAAGAACTACCAAGCTCAATTGCCAACGTAGTGTAGTACTGATTTTCAAATAAAGTTTTCACGGTCACTGAGCCATCTAGGGTCGCTTGTGGTGTTTGAAGGTACTTGTCTTCAGCTCTTTGGCCGTCCGCCAGGCTTCGCTTGGCGGCCGTGTTTACCTCTGGTCTGGTGTCTAAAGCGGTAAAGTAATCTTCAATGGTGAGGGGACGGACCTTGCCATCCTCTTTCATGTTGCCCTGATCAAAGGATCGCAGAGTGCAGAACTCATCCATCACATCGCACTGCACTTCATAGACAATATTTCCTTGAGGGAGTTCGGGGCCCATTTCCCAAGAGTGGTGGACTCCTCCTTCACTCAGATCGATGACTTGGTTTTTAGGAATCGCCAGCGTGTTTACAAAGCGCTGGGGGTGGTCCTGCTCGATATAGGATCGGAGCTCAGCGCGAGCTTGAGCAACTGATTTCTGCCCCGTTTGAACTGTCTTACTGAGTTGTTGTGCAAAAGTATTGATTTCTATACAACGCTCTTTATACTCTGAGACAGAGCAACCTGCCTTGAGGCCCAGTGTAGCTTTGCCTGGCTCCAAAAAATACCAAGACTCAGGCTTAGCCTGCCACTTCCCAAATTCTTTCCCCGGTCGGACATGGACTTGGTAAGAATTATTTTGTGCTTGAGTGAATTTGATCAGCACACTGAGCGCAGTGCCATTTTTAGCCACTGCCTTTTCACCTAGCACTTGAACTGGGTCCTGATCAATCAGGGTTTGCAGTGAGTGAGCGTCTGTTGGCTTTTGCGAATATCTAGGTTGGTCCAGCTGTGTTGCTGACGCGACGGCATAACTTTGGTTCGCTTCGCTGGTAAGCTGTGAGCCACTAAACAACTCAAACGCCTGTCCGACCCTGGTGCCGGTCACGGAGTCGTCAGTAATTCCCTTAAACTCGGCGATGTACCCCCCTCCCCAAGTAGGTTGCTCTACTAAAAGTGGGATGATGTAGCGAGGTGAGAACTGCATGCTATTTTTTGAGCTCGGCCTTGAACCAATCCACCCAGGGGTTGGGTGTGGGATTCTGATTATTGAGAATGGCTAAGTAAAAGCTCGTGTAGCTTGCAAAAGTGAGCAGCTCAAATGCTTGTTCGAGTTTGGTGGTACTGACTAACGTATGCTCACGGTACTCAATGGAATTTTGGTCGAGCACTTGCTGGGTTAGCTTCATCCGTTTTTGGTTGCCAGTTCCGTATAGCTGAGAAGAAATAGGAATGAAGAGTAAATTCAGCGCATTGGTGTCTGGGAACTGAAGTCCTTCCATTAGGTGATGGTTGAGCTCAGGAACAACTCTATATTCAGCAAAAGTCTTGGCATTTTCGTTGAGCTGATTGGCAAAGACATGCGCGACACCTTCCAAGTGCTCGGCCACCGTAATCACCGGGATGCGAGTAAGCATCTCAAAAGCCAGCAGCTTGGCGGGGTTTTCTTCTTGGTTGACGTTGACGCTCATGCGGAGATGTGCTTGAGCAATAGTTTCTAGCACTGCCTGGTACTCAGTCTGAGTAACTTTGAGCAACCCGGCCTGAGCAAATAATGCAATTTGGCCAAAGATCGAATAGCCTAAGGCCATCCGGGGCGACTTGCAGGGATTAAACTCAGTCTCAAAAATAATCGCTGGGTACTTATGTTCGCGTAAAAAATCAGCTAGCTTCCCACCTGAAGTAATACCGGCAATCTTGGCGCCTTTTTGTTGGGCGTCCGCTACAGCAGCTAAAGTTTCCTCAGTCGTTCCGGAGTAGCTCGAGGCAATAACTAGCGTATCCTGATTTACAAATGAAGGTAGTTCATAATCTGGCACAACCAGTACAGGTACAGCAAGCTCTTCCTTGAAAACGGTCTGAATGACATGAGTGCCCAAAGCCGAACCGCCCATTCCCGCGACGACCACATTTTTGATCTGCCGATATGACTCATCAAAGTGGACTGCCTGGGCTTCTTGCCAAATCTGCTGAACTTGACTGCCAAGCATCTCAATCGAGCCCAGGGCATTAAGCGTATCCAAAGCCGTAATTTCATCGCGTGAATTCAGGATTGGAATAGTTCTCATACCTCAGCTCCTTGTGTAATTTTTTCTAAGTAGATGCCGACACCGTCTTCGTCAGCGTGACCAATGACCTTGTCCGCAATACTCATAATGGCTTCGGAAGCATTGCCCATCGCAACTGCCAAACCAACATTGCCTAAGAACTCTAGGTCGTTGTCGCTATCCCCAAAGCCGATTATATCAGTTGAGCTCAAGTTTTGCAGCTGGCACCACTCTGTCAGAGCCGTGGCCTTAGTAACTCCCAGTGCAGTGACGTCAACACTAATGACCTCTTTACCACTGCGCGAGAGCTTCACTTGAATATCTGTCCGGCTCTTTAGGTAGGCCAGAAACTCTGGTCCAATGTTGAAGAACGCAATAATTGGTACGTCAAAATTTTGCAGCTCTGCAATTGGCTTGAGCTCAGCGACCAACTTATGGAGGTTCTCATACTGCTGGATAAAAAGGTCTGTGCCGTACCCAAACTCCCCCTCAGGGATGTAGAACGATAAGTTATATTTTTGGGCTTCAGCTAGGATGGATTTGGTAGTTTCGGCCGCAATTACTTTTTCCCAGATGACCTCCCCCCTTGAGGTAATGATCTGGGCTCCTCCACAAGTAATATGGAGTGAATCTTCAGGGAAAATCTGGACAACTCCTTTTCTGAGACTGGCGTAGGGTCGGCCAGTGCAGACACCCAGCTGGTAGCCTTGTGAGGCCAGCTGTTTTAGCAGTCTTTCAGTAAGACTGCTAATGCTACGTTGGCTGTTCGAGAGGGTTAAATCCACATCAAAAAGCAGGGCTTGAAAATCTGTTAGCTTGGCCATGAGTATGCCTTCAAGTTCCAGGGATATTATTCTTCACTACAGTTTGAGGATAGACTACAGCCCCGGGGGCAATGCACTTACCTGGCATCGTACTGGTGTGGATGCCGATGGCAGCATTTTCGCCGATCAGTACACCCAGAGCTCGTCTGCCAGTATCTACATTCTCACCTCTGACTTCCACGTGTACTGAGGCTCGATCAAAGCGTTTATTTGCCGTTACAAATCCAGCGCCAATTTTGACCTTTTGCCCGATAATAGAGTCGCCCACAAAGCCACTGTGCATGGTAGACCCTGGCAAGAAGATAGAACGAGCAACTTCTGAAAACGTGCCCACCTGAACTCCAGTCTCTAGATCTGAGTCGCGAACTAAACAAAAGTCACCAATAAAGGCGTTTTTGCCAATAAAGCATGGTCCTACAATCCGAGTGCAGTGACCTACACTGGCACCCTCTTCAATAATCACCGGACCTTTGGTGGCATCAATGACTGCAGTGGCAGAAATCTTGGCAGATGGATGGGTTGCGGATGAGTTGTGAGAAAGGAGCTGGTCTTTCATCTCAAACGCATCCCAAGGATACTTGAGAGACGGCAATGCTTTTTCTAACTGAAGGACAGGGATTGGGTGCTGCATCGCCAAGATACTCAGGGCTTCTTCGAAGTTATATTGGGTGACAGGCAAGTTGCGCAGAATCTCAATGAAGTTTGCTGACAAAACATAGAGGACTTGGATCTTTTGATTTGATGGTTCGTGACCACGCTCAGGTTTTTCCACAATTTGAGTAAGTTCTCCTTGGTCGTTCAATGTCGCGATGCCGTACTCCCAAGGTGTTGCAGTCGGTGCGGTACACAGCACTGAGTCATTGCCCTTGGTTAACATTTGATCAAGCACCTCGCCTGCGTTCGTATGATACGTGGACGTAATAATGATTTGTGAAAACTGGTCTTGAAGGCGAGGGATAGCAGAAAGTACCGCGTCACCCATTCCCTGGGGACTCACTTGAACAACGTACTCAATTTTTAGCTCTAAGTGGGCTGCTTCAATAATTTTTTGGCTAATCTGTTGCTCAGCGTCTTCTGGGGTGATAACCAGCGTAACTTCACGGTACTCATGACTTTGTAAGTTTTCCAGCATCCGAATCATCAGCGGTTTGCCAGCAATACTTAAAAGACCTTTGTGGCCAGTCTTGTTAAATGGAAAAAAACGGGAGTTGCTTCCCCCAGCAATCACAATGACAGGTGGTTTAGACATGAGAAGATTGTAGCAGTATAATCGGCAAATATGTCCGAAAAAACTTCTCCTGCACCCTCACAACTCACCAAATTACAAGAGCGCCAGGGACTGGTCAGTTACTTTATTTTCCTGCAAGCATTTGTGGCGATGCTGGGTTCGCTCTACTTCAGTACCTACGGTGATATTGTCAAAAACCTGAGTATGGGGAACCCTTTCCCGATCGGCGAAGGCTTTGTGCCCTGCGAGCTCTGCTGGTTTGCCCGAATTTTAATGTATCCCATTGTCTTCATTAGCGCGGTAGGCATGATGAAAGAAGATCGCAAGTTTGTCCATTACGTACTGCCACTGGCTCTGCCAGGAATTTTGCTAGAGTTTTACCACTATGGTCTGCAGAAGCTCGATTTCCCTAATCCTTTTCAATGTACCGCGGCCAATCCTTGCAGCGCGCTGCAAGTGGATTACCTCGGCTTTATTACCATCCCATTTTTGTGTTTGATGGCGTTTGTGATTATTGCCGGACTATCGGTTTATCACTTAGTTTTGAGTCGGGAAATCGACGCAGTTAGTGAGCTTGATTAGCTTAATTTAGATGTAGTTGGTGGGTAAAACCCGCATTCTTTAATTCATTTTGTTTTTTGATGATCCGACTTTTACAGCTCTGAATGCCCTCATTTCGTCTCTGCAGATCTGCTTCTGTCATGTCTGGGAAGATGTCGCCGGTAAACTCGTGACATTGGCTTTCTTCCTCCGGGAAACTAATATTTATTTGACTAGAAAAAAGTGACCGATTAGTGACTGACTGAGTAATCGGATAGTGATCGTATAGAAAGCGGTTCAGTACTGACTTGCTAGTTGCTTAGTCCCTCGCGAATCAGCGCCAGTACTTCATCCCGTTTTTCAGCCATTAACTCAGCGGTAGTAGCTTCTAGATTGAGGCGGACCAGCGGCTCAGTATTAGAACCGCGAACGTTAAAGTGCCATTGGTCAAAAATGCAACTGATACCGTCCACTTTCAGCACTTCTTTAGCAGTGGGACCATACTGTGCTTCAATCTTGCCTAACACGGTTTTGGCATCCACGCCTTTGGTATTGATTTCGCCAGAGATAAAGTAGACTTCACTCAAGCGATCGATGACTTCATCGAGGCTTTCTGCAGATTGTGATAAAAGTTCCAACATGTACAGCATCGGTGCAACGCCAGAGTCGCAGTAGTAAAAATCCTTGAAGTAATAGTGACCAGTTACCTCCCCACCAAAAACGGCGTTCTCATCAGTCATTCGCTTTTTAATGAAGGCATGTCCGACACGATTGTAGAGCGCTTTCCCACCTTCTTGGGTAATTGTATCTGGCACAGCGTGGGAGGCGCGAATATCGTAGACGATGGTGGAGCCGGGGTATTTTTTCAAAAAGTATTGGGACAAAATGGCTGTTAAAAAGTCCCCTGAGACGAATCTGCCTTTTTGATCAATGCAGAAGAAGCGGTCACCATCAGGATCAAAAGCAAATCCCAGCTCAGCATGTTCACTGATTACCCGTGCTTGAAGCTCTCGACGATTTTCTTCTTGGAGGGGGTCACCACCATGGTTGGGGAAGTTTCCGTCAGGATCAAAGTACATGGGGACCACATCTATCTGGGGGATCTGAGCAAAAAGCGCATTGAGGGAAGGTCCAACCATGCCGTTGGCCGTGTCGATAACAACTTTCATCGGTTTAAGGGCACGAATATCTACTAAGCTGAGAATCTTCTCCACAAAGCCATCCATGATCTGCCAGCTTTCCACGGTCCCTGGGGTGCTAGCAGGCGCTGGGAACTCTTCTTTTTCAATAATTTGACGTATATCTTGGATGCCTTCATCTCCGGAGAGCAGATACGGAATTTGCTTGACCATTTTGAAGCCGTTATATTCCTTGGGATTGTGACTAGCGGTCACCATGATGCCTGGGAGTTTTTTCTCAGCACAAGCATAGTAGTACATGTCCGTGGAGACCATCCCGACATCAATCACATTCGTTCCTACAGAAGTAAGGCCAGTGATAATTGCTTGGTGAAGAGCGGGGCTAGAAATTCGCGCATCCCGACCGACTACCACTTGGCTGGCACCGAGTACTTTGATAAATGCTTTTCCAACTGCTTCAGCGGTCTGATCAAAAAGATTCTGGCCATAAATACCTCGGATGTCATAGGCTTTGAAAATGGATGGATCTACGTGCATTTGATTCCTTTCGTCGTTTCGATAGTCTACATCCTGAGCAGGAAAAGTTCAAGTTCCCGGTCAAAATTTAATTGATTGGTAGAAGTCTTCTGTCCGATATCTATCTGCAGAAGCAGAGTGTGCAACTTTAACAAGCGCTCTAATGTAAACGACCGAGCTTGGCTGCGCGCTTTGTTCAAGATAAAAGCAGGCAGTGAGCTGGATTTGCCTTCGGTTACTTCTAGGAGCAGGCGAACTTGACGACAGAGCATCGCGAAACACATCCCGGCTCCATCGCTTGTTGCTGCTTGGTGAAACAGCTTGAGCGTCCGTTGTTGCGCGTTCGTTTCCTGAGTTCCACTGAGGGAGTCGAGCCACTGAAAAACGACTTTATTGACTGGAAAATGTTGCACTTTTGCGGTAGCAAACGGCTTGAGCATTGTGGGAGTTAATTGACGTTTTTCCCAGAGGACCAGGTCGGGGTTTTGAGCGGCTGACTCTGCCAGATACTTCAGTAATGCACTCTGTCGTTGGGACTTGGGTAAAGAATGTAGTTCCTCTATAACGACGAACTGCTCAGTACCAAAGAGACTAGTACTTCCCAGCTGTTGTTCGAGCTTGGGCAAATCTAAGGTTTTAGCGTCCAAACGAACCACTTCTCGTTCAGTACTTTTTGCGCGCTGAATTAGCTCAAAAAGTGCCTGACGGGACTGGGTAGTGTTTTCACCGTGGATGATGAACATCAGCTGTAGTATAGTCGCTTCAAGATGAGATCGAAACTCCAAACGCAGCTAAATTCTTACACAGAGCGTCTCACTTTGTTGCGAGCTTTTGGTGTGGCTGAGTCGCTTTTTACCGAGAAAAGTTTTGTGCATATAGTGATAAGTTCTTCACTCGTTTAGTCGCAGATTTTAATCGACGGTGGCGCCATTTCTGCGCAACCAGCCTCGATGCTTGAGATGTTCAGGATCGAAGCGAGCCACAATCTCCCAGAACCGAGCTGAGTGGTTCATTTCGCGCCGATGCGCCAACTCATGAATGATGACGTAATCAATAATTGCCGCTGGGTACTGCACTAAGCGCCAGTTAAAGTTTAAATTTCCTTGACTACTACAACTGCCCCAACGGGTTTTCTGCTGGCGTAAGGTAATATTGTTGAACTTTATACTCATCAACTTAGCCAGTTGGTGAGTCCGCGGCACGATGTACTTTTGCGCAGTATTTTTCAGAAATTCTTGAATGGCTTTTTCAACAGATGCGGCAGTGGGAGATACGGAGTTAATCATGATTTTTTTTCCTTTGACTTGAACTCCAATCGGATGTTGATGATCAAAGATCGGCTCCTTGGAATAGAGCTTGCCAAAAATCGAGAGTTGGGTGGGGTCTTGGAGAGGTGTTGGTCGTTGACTCTGAATCTTGACAATCGTTTGTTTAATCCAGTCCTGCTGCTTAGTCACAAACTGGTCAATAAAACGCGTTGGACAATCAGGCGGAGCCACTACCGTAACGGCCCCATGGCTATCAACTTTAATCTTGATGCTGTGGGCGCGTCTATTTCGCTGAATTTGATAAGAAGTCATGGTCATGCATTAGAAAAGTTCATTTTGCGAGGTGGTTTCTGAGGGAAGGCTTTCGGAGTTTAATAAAGACTTACTCCGAGCCTGAGTGCCTGACTCCAGCTCTAGCCCATGAATATTTGGCAAGCTTGTTCCGACTAAGCCCTGCATTTCGCCGTACATGTACGCAGTGTTGGTGGCTAAGCGCAGGATTTGTTTCTCCCGCTTTCTCCAGCTATTTTGGAGAGCTCGTTGTTCTTTATCCAAGTCATCTTTCATCTCCCTAAAGCTTTCTACGATGGCCTCTACTCTGCCACGGAACTCCTGGCTGTTAATGTAGTTGTAGAGCATCTCGGTTTTGACATCCTTACCACTCTGAGCAGTTTTCTCCTGCTCCACCTTTAAGAGAGTCTGGCGGAGTAAGCCAGCTAGGGGAACTACGAAGTCGATGCCGGTAATCCAGACTCGATCTCGCTCACCACAGGTCTCAATTCCCGCTGGCAAGGTTCTGGTCACTAAAACCGCCACGGAGCCATGACAGTTCCGGCAGTCTTCTCGGAGTTTAGGGAGCCATTTATCAGAAAAGTTCTCTGTTTGTTTGGATTCCCAGACTATAATGCCTACAGTTCGGCCAAAGCTATTTCTGACAGTTTGCAGCAAATCTGCCCCAAACTGGCCTTTCTTTACTTCACTGATTATATCTGCGGGGAACTGTTCACGCAGCATTCTTTCTAGTTCTAGTTCAAGCACTTCACCTTGAAGTTGCTGAGAAACGGTATCTCCTTTGCGACGTGCTTCATCGACTAAGGCCTTCATATCTTCAAGTTGTTTTTGATACTCTTTTTCTTTCAAAGAAAACCGATCTGCTTCTAGCTTGCTGGTTTTGGCTCTTTCCTCTTGGATACGTTTATCAATCTCTCGCTCAACAGTGATGGCAAGCTGTCTTTTTTCTTCTTCTAGTTCACGCTGTTTCTTGCGCAGCTGAAGCTCTTCCTTCTCAGCCTTTTGGGCGCGTAAATCTTTTTCTTGGAGTTGCTGGCGTAAGTCCCTAAATTCTTTATCATGGCTTTCACTGATTTTCCGCTCAGCTTCTTGTTGCGCCTTCGTCCAGAGTTCAGTTTTAATTTTTTGTTCTTGTTGTTTGAGCGAAGTCTCTAACTCCTCTTCATTTTTTTGCTTTAATTGAGCCAGCTGTTGCTGGAGTAGGAGCTGAGACTGCTGCAGTTTTTCTCGCTCTAAGCTGAATTTTTGGATCAGGCCTTGCTCGATCTGTTGCGCCAAGACTTGTTCAATCTCAATTGGGGTTTGGCAGTTGGGGCATTTAATAGTATTCATAAAAGTAATGGCAAGATTCGGGTTAAATATGGATTTATTGTACGTCACTGATACTGAAGAAGTACACTAGTTGAAAGAGTATCAATAGGGATCAGTTTAACTAACTCTTACTTTGAGTAGGTATTTAATGTTCGAATGGGATCAGAAAAAGAAGGGTTTTGACTGTTCATAATTTCTAGTACCGTAGCCTGGAAGTTGAAAGGGTTTCCACTGGCAAAGTGAGGTTGGAGATAGATATTTTGAATGACTACATTCATTGTTAAAACAATTAATGCTAAGTAGAAAATGAGCGGACGGAGAAAGACATTTTGGGCGAAGACAATCACTAATAAAAATATACTCACCGCAATAAAACCGGCTAAAACCAGGCCTTTCATACTTGAAGTATTCATCTCAGTTAACGATAAAGTGCCGGAAGCAATCATTTGTTCTAAGCGTGGGTACTGAACCAAGATGTAGTGAAATAGCTGGGAAATTCCTTGCAAAATTTGCGCAAACAAACCAAGGCCCAAGAAAAAGAAAATAGGAATATTGTTTGGCTTTTCATCTGTTTTGAGCTGTGAAGCAGTTAAGGGTTTGGCAGTATTGGCTAAGTAGACATCAGGCAAATGAGTAACCGGCGCTGCTGCTGGTTGAGGCGGAGTAAAAACCACTCCATTGCGAACCCGCTCTGGTTGGAGCGCTGCTAGAGGCGAATTATCTGGGACAGCGGTCTCTTGAACGGAGAACTCCGGTAATAATGAGCCACTTTCTTGAAGAGTCTGCTGGATTTTGTTGATGTCAGGAACTGTGGATGTAGCGGAAGTCGAAGGCTCAGTTCCTGGTAAAGTAATGGGAGTAGTTGCTTGCGGAAGCTCCAGAGACGAGGCAATGTCTCCCGGTTGATTAATATCGGGCAGGTTTGAGCTATGCGTCTCTACTCCCTCAATAGATTGCGCAGTCGGTAAGCTGGGCTTTGGTTGGAGGGCAGATGGCAGAGTCAACGAAGTTCCTGGTCCTGTTGCAATATCGACCATACATCATCTTAGTCATTTTTTGATCTGCTGTGAAGAGGAACCTGATGATGTACAATTGCGTCGTTGCATAAGCCGAGATGCTGAAATTGGTAGACAGACTGGACTTAGAATCCAGTGCTCGCAAGAGCGTGCAGGTTCGATTCCTGTTCTCGGCACAAAAAACCCCCGGTCAAGCGGAGGTCCTTTGGTATCAGAAAGAGTCCGGTGAGGATTACCTTCTGATCTGGTAAGAAATATAGCATTTAATTATAAGTCTGTCAATATACATCAAAACAAATCATTATAGATTTATTCCATCAAAAAAACAGGTGTAATAGATACGTGAGGCTGCAAAATTAAGGCGATTCAGGGCTGGGAGATACTTCAACAAACTCGAGGATGTCAGTAGTTGTTTTGAGCTCTCTCCCGAGCTGGCGATCATCATAACGCATCTCAGCCATCCACTGATTGACTGATTCAGCCCAACTACCATTGCTGGATGGAGTGTATTTTTTCATAATTTGTTCAGGTGTGCTTCTCCCCTGGTCAATGTAGTTCTTCTTAAGCTCACGCGCTGCTCGATCAAAGTTCGCTTCATAGCTTTCAAAAGCGAGTGTGCCGCGTTCGTGAATCCCAAACCCCAGACAATTATAAGATCCTGCTGGAATTTTTTTGCAGAGATTGCTTTCTTGCATGGCAATGGCAGGTAGTAGGCGGAAGTCAATGTTGTATTTATCGGCGATACCCACAATTTTGTGGCCAAACTCTTCATGAGGGGTTAGGGGTGAGTCATGCCGTTTTAAGAAATTGGCCACAATTTGTGGTCTGGCATCTTCTATTTCAATCAAGGTTTCTACTCCTTTAACCTGATCAAGAGGAGAGAGACTATTAGCTGCAGCAACATTTACCCCAGCTTGGAGAGTTTGACCAGCTACTAAAAAATTCGGACTCTTAGAATTACCGAAGAGCTGATACGTTATACTTCCTGCCACAATCGTCATAGCAGAGAAGATAAACCATGATAAAACCACTACAAGCTTTTTCATGAGTAATCAGTATACCGAAGAATGCTAAAATTGTCGAGTTGGGAGGCTTTTGGACTCGACAAAACGATGTAAAAATGCTATCCTATAATAGTGAAAATGATTTCCCGTGTCTTGATCTTCAGTGCCTGTTTATTCTTGATAAGCTGCTTTCTGCGCACCACTTCCCTGCAGGCACGCGAAGGAGCGGTTTTGGGTATCCATATTCTAAACACTGGTGAACTAAACTCAGCCAAAGAGCTGCTCAAAACCGACAACTCGGATGAGTGGCACTACGTTACTATCCCTCTTTCTCTGAATGACTTGGAGCGTCAGGAAGAGTGGAAAGAGTTTTTTGCCTTTGCTAAGAAAGAAAAAATTATTCCGATTGTTCGACTGGCTACCAAGTATGAGAATGGTGCCTGGAAAGTACCCAATAGAAAGGAAGTGGTTGATTTATTCACTTTTCTTGGGGAGCTGGAGTGGCCAACTGACAAGAAGTATGTGATTGTTTTTAACGAAGTTAACCATGCCAAGGAATGGGGGAACAAAATTGATCCAGAGGGATATGTAGAAGTGCTGCGATTTGCCAGTAATTGGGCCAAGTCTGAGGCCAAGAACTACCAGGTCCTCCCCGCTGCCATGGACTTGGCGGCGCCAAATGGTTCAGCCACAGCAGAAGCATTCACTTACTTGGAAAAAATGTATGAAGCTGATGACCGAATTTTTGGGTATCTCGATTACTGGAACTCTCATTCCTATCCTAACCCTGCTTTTAGTGCCTCGCCTGAGGCGACGGCTAAAAACTCAGTCCGAGGTTTTGTTCATGAACTAGCCTACCTGAAAGAAAAAACTGGTCGTGAACTGCAAACGTTTATCACCGAAACAGGCTGGGTGGAAAATAAAAACACTCGTCGTTGGTTAGATTCTTACTATGACTACACTGCCAGTAATGTTTGGTCAGATCCACGGGTGATGGCCGTCACACCGTTTGTGCTCCAAGGTGACCCAGGTCCCTTTTCTGGCTTTACTTTTATCGACAAGGAAAACAAGCCCACACTCCAATACCAAGCCTATAAAAATGCAATTGGCAAGCTCGCCAAGAAGTAATCTTTTTAGGAAACGTTGGTTGTGGATGGCGCAGTAGTAATTCCTGCTGGGTTCAGATTAATCGTGCGAGGAGTTTTGCTCAGTGCCTGAATACGGAAACCAAAGGCGCGGTGCCACTCGTCATACTTTTTCTTTAGGACGTCGATATCCGGTTTTCCAAATAATAACTCAAGCTCTTCAAATGCAGCTACCTTCTCAAGACTAAAACGACTCAACGACTCTTTAATTTCATCACTGGTGCGGATTTTAGGTTCCTTACTATGAAACTTGGAGGCATAGGTAATAAATTTTTGGAGCATTGTATGAGGCAAGAAGTCCTGGATGGGCAGATCTAAGCCATGTGAGCGAATATCATCTGCAGTCAGGCCAACTCCAATATGGCAGTAAGCAGCCTGTACTACTTGAGGTAAGTAGCCTTCCTGTTGCAAAATCCAGGCGCCAATCATGCCGTGCTGAATATATGGCCTGGTTGATGGTGGCTGGTTGGGAATCCACTCAAATCCGCCACATTCATAGACCCCAACTTCATGGAGCAAAGCTGCTTGAATGACCACTTCCCTCACCAGCTCAGTTTTATCAAAGGAGTAGTTATCGAGTAAGTACAGACAGACTTCAGTAATAATGTTGGAGTGGGTCCAGATTAAATCTAAGAGCAGCTCAGTCCCGGCGTATTTTTTGTGGAGGAGAAACTCTCCTGGATACAGTTGCTGGTTAATAAAAATTGCCATCTTGTGATTTTTATCTCACGAAACCTATAGTGAGTGCAAGAGGGCGAGTTAGGTTCTTGAGGGAGTTACTTTTTTTCGCGCCACAAAATAAGATGCGGCAATCGTAGTCAGTGGTACTGCCAATACTAATCCGATAGATCCAGTGATCGTACGCACCACCTCTTCAGCAATGATTTCGCTATTTAGCGCCACCCAGGCTGGCTGGGTATCGTTCATCGTAAAGAGCAGAAATAAAGGCAAACTGCTGCCGGCGTAGGCCAATACCAAAGTGTTTACCAGAGAGGCTACGTGATCTTTTCCGACTGCCAAGCTTCTTCTGTACAGCTCGCTAAACTCAATATTTGGTTTTGCTTCCTTTAGTTGTGTCACTACTGAGACTTGAGCTAGACAAATATCGTCAAGAACACCTAATGTGCCTAACATAATCCCACCCAGGAAAAGGCCTTGCAGATTCAGTCGAGTGGTAGGGCCAAATTGTAAGAAGTAGGCTTCTTCACTGCCTAGACCTACGAGCTGGGCTGCTTTGACCGTCAGAAACGACAAAACACCCACGGCTAGCAGGCTAAGTAGCATTGAAAACAAGGCGATATGACTTTCGCGGCGAACCCCGTGTGAAAGATAGACGGTAATGGCGGCCACGATACTGCATCCAATGATACTGATTACTACTGGATTCTGACCCGACAAGATCTGAGGTAAAATAAAGGTAATCAGCACAACAAAACTAATTCCCATGCCGAGGATTGCAAAGAGACCTTGTAGACGAGCAACGACAATCACTAGGAGGAAAAGACCAACAGCTAACCAAATCAGGGACGGAAGACGATAAATATCAGCTAGAACATACTCAAACCTATTAGGAGCCACCTCTTGTCTGGCAATAATGACTTGAGTTCCTTTTTTGAGTAACTGATTCTGGTTTAAGGGCTGAAACTCACTGCCAACAATCAGGGTGATAGCTTCGTTAGTATCGAGTCGCTGGACTTCAAGTTCTTGGGTGTACAAAGCTGTTTCGCTCTCTGCTAAGCGTGTCTCGGACAGAACCCGAGTGACTCTTGCTCGGTGATACTCAGGTTGGGGCGGTAGCACCACTTCGGCTGAAGGTTCTGGGAGTGATTCCTCAAAAATGGGAGTTTCTACAGGAGAGGCAGTCTGGCCAAAAATTGGTTGTGCTAAGTACAAGTGAACTAGAACTAGAGCGAACAAAAAAATAAAAGTTTTTTTTAGAAAAATCATAGTAGTTATTATATTTGTACTGCTCAATTCTTACAAACTCTGTAGTAAATTTCACCCAGCATGTTCTCTAGTAAGCAGAATGGAACCTGCTGTTGGATGGCGTGACATATTCTCAGTAATCGCATACAGCACTGTTTTTTTCGGATACTTCTTGATCCTGTCCCCCAGTAAGCTGTCAGTGATGCTAAACGTCTCATCATCAGCTGCTACGATGATCGCAAAAGACAGATCAACATCAGTTTCATTTTGTAAAAATCGCAAGTCGCAGTTAATAATCACTGGTTGCCGCTTTTCCAGTTCAGTCTCAATTAAAGAAATCGTGGGGACGCGATGCTGTAAAAGAACGCCTTTTTTAATGACCCTGGTTACTTCGGTAAGAGAAGAAGTTCTCGATTTTTCAGCTCTAAAGTCTGCGGAAATACTCTCCCAAACTTTGGAAGTAAAAAGCTCAGGATGAGCAGTCACTAGTGTCGTCTCAATTCCATGTTGGCATAGACAATCAGCTATTTCGGTGATGTAACTGCCAAAAGGATGCTGGTGAAGAAACGCTCGTATAGATCGAGCTGAGTGAGGTCTGTCATAGTAATCTAGAATTGCCTCAGTGATGGCTAAATCATCCTCCAAAACAGACTGCAATTTAGGATTATAACTCTTCAGATCGTAACGTGATTGTTGCTTACTCATGAATTTTTTTGTGGCAGGGCATGCCAGGTATTTAGTGCAATTTGATGAATCCGACCATAGAGCAGACCATAATCATACCAAGCAGCATTGATCTGTGAATCTACTAGTTTTGGCAGCGCAAAGTACAGTTGGATAAGTTCTTCTAGTTGGGTTTCGGAAAGTTCCACTAAGCCTTGCAGGTCATCGCTGGCTGTATATGCTTGGTTACCGCAGTCGTAAAAATAGAGGTAGGTGGTGAAGAGGGTTAGTTTTTCGTGTGCGTCTGTAATATTTGCAACGATAGTGGCGAGATGAATTAGGTCATTTTCATTTGCGTTAAGGCCAGTCTCTTCCGCTAGTTCACGGGGAGCAGCTTTGTTGGGCTCTTCTCCCTCTTCTATTCCCCCACCAACCATGCGCGAAATACCTGGCGGATAAATATTTTTGGTTCCTAAAATAAAGTTTCCTGCGCTATTGCGAAGCAAGATCAAGGCATGTCTGCCCCGCTGTGCCACTGTTGGTACAATGTTCATTCGTAAATTTAGGCTGAAATCCTGCATTTGCATATCTTACAGTACTTGGAGAAGGTGTGGATAGTCTTCTGTCTGAATGCTTGATATAATTCTCGAGCTGTTTTGGTTTTGGGAATGAGTGTCTGCTCAGTTGACCAAGCAGAACGTTGGGTCAGTAGCTCAGTTGGTTAGAGCGCCTCCCTCTTAAGGAGGATGTCGTGGGTTCGATTCCCGCCTGGCTCACCAGAAATAGTGGTGTCATAATCTTTGCCCATTGAGATCCTGGTGTAAGTATGAAGAATTTTGATTGAGATAAACGTATGCCACTTCCCCAATCAGAAAAAAAGATCGACGTTGATAGTCTTACA
>Ga0163154_10000063_pt1 | contig 142135 bp, 130 predicted proteins | sample OliLakLV19MP9P1_FD_148649 | JGI IMG/M metagenome (GOLD analysis project Ga0163154, IMG submission 148649) | Freshwater microbial mat bacterial communities from Lake Vanda, McMurdo Dry Valleys, Antarctica - Oligotrophic Lake LV.19.MP9.P1 | ecosystem: Environmental > Aquatic > Freshwater > Lake... | reverse complement strand
GAGTATGGGGCTGGTGAAGCACCCCATAGTGCCTATATATTCGATAGTAACGATGCTATTGCTGGCTTAGACTGGTCAGAATAGGCTCTTGCAAGCCACTACCTTTAAGGTAGATGGTATCTGACAGTGTGCCAATAAGTTTTACCAAGCTGATTTTATTATAGCACGACTCATGAGAATGTGCTTTTGGGTAATGTATCCATTTCGGTTGAAAATTAAGTAAGCCATTTGGGATTCAAAATACGAGCAACGGACAGCTATCAAACCCGCCATCGAATGAAATGCGCCAGCAGGACGAAAAAGGCGATATAACATACGATTGACATGGTACAGTTTCTGCCAGTAGTGTCACCCAAATGGCATCTAACATAATAATGGGCGGCACACTCGTTAAATTCAGGGTTGAAGGTCGTGCCACATCTTGCACTACCTCATTCAGTTTCCGTAACCCTACCTGTGTTCGACTTTGCGCGGCTATTTCCGTTTGCATCTGGCGTAAACTCACTCCTAAATCCGCCCATCGCCTAATTTGTGTGATGACATCATCCCATAAGCGTTGATAAGGGCGAACAATTGTGAAGGGTATCCGTACACTCCCCCCACATTCACATACTGCACGCGGTAACATAAAAGTCACTACGCCGTAATTCGTTACGATCTGGCGCTAGCGATGCCCATTCCGCGTAAATCGACACGCTTTTCTGCTCCCACAGCGTTGGCAGATAGCCTGAGTATGATGCTTGATATCCCCCCGCCTCACATGGGTATTTCGATATAACCACTTGTCCACATCCGTTTCTAATTGCTTTTCAATGAGGGCATTCACATAGTCTTGAATGTCTTGTTTGAGTTGTGAAAGAAACTCATTGAATTCATAAACGGTTTGCGGTATGGTTGTTTTCATGATGTGACTCCAATTTTGTTTTTTTCGCAACAAAACTTTAACCGATTTTCACGTCTTTTTCCATTTCAACCGAAATAGATACACTACCAGCGAAAATCGCCAACTCACGCTAAAATAAAGTCTATATTGATAAGGATGATAGGAAAATGATTTGATGTATTACACACGCGAGAAATTAGAAGAATTTGAAGCCTATACATTGGCATCGTATGCCCTAAAAAGTGCCGATAGTCGTGGCAGACCCCATCATGAGCATGAGCCGAATTATCGGACAGTGTTTCAGCGCGATAGAGACCGTATTGTTCATTCGGCGGCGTTTCGGCGATTAGAATATAAAACGCAGGTGTTTGTGAATGATGCTGGCGATTATTATCGCACACGGCTTACCCATACGCTGGAAGTGGCACAAATTGGGCGCACGATTGCCCGTGCATTGGGTGTAAATGAAGATTTGGTCGAGGTGATTTGTTTGGCACATGATTTGGGTCACCCGCCTTTTGGTCATGCTGGTGAGGGGGTATTGAATACCCTAATGAAAGACCATGATGGATTTAACCACAATCACCAAAGCTATCGGGTCGTGACTGAATTAGAACGGCGCTATCCCCGTTGGAAAGGGTTAAACCTTAGCTACGAGACGCTAGAAGGCATTGCCAAACATGAAACCGATTATGATATTAGCGCGGTTATGGGGTTGAGTGCCACCGCACGGGGTAGTCTTGAGGCGCAAATTGCCAATATTGCCGATGAACTGGCATATAACGCGCATGACCTCGATGATGGATTGCTCTCTGGACTGATTCATCAAGACCAATTGCAAGAACTTAATTTGTGGCGACAGTTGTGTGAACGGCTCGATTGGCAGGGTGGTCGCATGGATGAAATCACCCGTCATCGGTTTATCCGCGAGCAAATCGGCTTGCAAGTGGATGATGTTATCGCGCAGACGGAGCGTAATTTGGCGACACATGTCATTAAAACGCCGATGGATGTGCAAAACCATGCGACCAATATCGCCTCACATAGCGAGAATTTTATGGCGTTAAATAAGGCACTCAAACAATTTTTGTACCAGAATATGTATTATCACCACACGGTCATTCGCATGGCAAAACGCGCAGAACGTTTTTTGACAGAGATATTCAATAGCTATATTTCCGAGCCACGCCAATTGCCAGATGAGTATCGGGCATTGCTCAAAGAACAGCCAGTGCATCGGGTGGTGACAGATTATATCGCTGGCTTAACAGATAGAAGCGCCCAACAAGAATATCGGCGTTTATTTGATTCTTTGACGAGTCTGTAAATGGCTTGTACAATAATGAAACAATAAAATGGATAAAATACCCCATAGGGATTGCGTATGTCATCTGAAACACTTCTCAATAATCGGTATCGTCTGGTATCCCAATTAGCATCAGGCGGGATGGCGGTCATTTATAAAGCAATAGATCAATCACTTGGGCGCACGGTGGCAATCAAGATTTTGCGTCCAAGCCTGACTGTAGACCCCATTTTTGTGGCACGGTTTCAGAATGAGGCGCGGAGCATTGCCAATCTTGCCCATCCCAATATTGTGACGGTGCATGATGTGGGTAGCCAAGGTCCCACCCACTATATCGTTATGGAATTGGTAGACGGTGCAGACCTCAAAAATATGATACGGGCGCGTGGTGCGTTGCCCTTAGATAGGGTGCTAAAATTTGGCATCGAAATTTGTGCGGGGCTGGGTTTTGCTCATCGTGCTGGAATTGTCCATGCTGATGTCAAACCCCAAAATGTGCTGATGACCAAGAACGAAGTCGTCAAAATCACCGATTTTGGTATTGCACAAGCCTTGAGCGATACCCAACCTCAACAACGGGAATCGGTGGTGTGGGGTAGCCCTCATTATTTTGCACCAGAACAAGCACAGGGCGAAAAGCCAACTGCCGCATCTGACGTGTATTCAATTGGCATTGTGTTATTTGAAATGCTCACGGGGCGTTTGCCCTATACGGGGACAAATCAACAAGAATTGGCGCTGGCGCATATTCGCAACCCAGTACCGTTGGCGAGCGACATTAACCCCAATGTACCAAAAGATTTGGCAGAAATTGTGCGAAAGGTCATGGATAAAGAACCGCGTGACCGTTATCGTACTGCCGACCAATTGGGTCAGATTTTGATTGCCTACAAAGAACGTATGGATGCGGGTGGCGGAGTTGCATCGAAAAAAATCAACCAATCATCGGGGAATTTTTCGCCAGATGTGACATCGCCCAGCCAAAAATTGACGCAACCACCACCCCAATCTACTATGCCATCGGGGTCTATCCCGCCCCAATCTGGCGGACAACCCCCTGCACCAAATTACTCACAACAACCATCCCCATTGAGTGGAATACCTACGCAACGGATGAATATGGCACCAGAAGCACCCCGCCCACCTGCAAATATGGCATCTAATAAGGGTGTGCCGATAGACCCACGTGCGGGTAATGTGTATGCGGGTAATTCTCAGTGGAATGCACAAATGCAAAGCCCTTCACAAAGTATCCCTGCACCACGACCGAATGTGGATAGTGGCGTACGTCCTCCTGCGCCACGTTCAACAACGTATCGGCGCGAAATAGAAGAGGATATACCCAAAGTGTGGGATACCGTGACAGTGATACTTGCATTTTTGGCATTTTCGGCGGTCGGATGCCTTGTGCCATTGTATTTAGTCGTCATTGGGGCGCGTTTTTAATAGATTGTTATATCAGGGTTCTGGTGTGGCGGTTTCTTCTTCATTGGTCATTGAATCTGCGCCTGTCATCGAATCTACCCCCGTCATGGAATCTACCCCCGTCATGGAATCGGTCATGGCGCTGGTAGATTCCATCACCTGATACGATGTGATGAGGACATTGGTATTGGCATCTGATGTGGATGCGACATAAATACCAACGCTACCCGCCTGTAGGGTGTCGTCTTGGAGTGTCACGACTTGCCTGCCATTGATATACCCTGTGAAGGTGTTGCCATATACCTCAATTTCGAGTGTATTGATTTCACCTATGGGCATGACTGCCTCGTTGGGTGTCCATTCTTCATCCGCATTGCGTAATTCTATCCACGTCCTATTTTCCCGTACCCAAATGCTATATCTGCCCAAACCATCTATGGCAAATACATTGTAGTTGTCTTCATCCATATAGCGGAAAACAATGCCATAGCCACTTGCTGGGGTGCTTTCTGCATTGAGTTGTCCTGTGAGTCGGATGATGAAATCGGTATAGGTAACATCTGCTGTAAATACACTGGCAATCGCTTGGCGGATGCGATTATTAATAATCTGATACCCGTCTGACGTGATTTGCCTGACAAGTCCGACAGAATTATCTTGTGGAAACCGCCCTGCAATGGTGTCATCGCTGGCAAATTGGGTACTAAAATATTCTGCTGGTGGAACGATTACCCCTGGATTTGATGGGGGATTGCGCGAAATTATCCCTAGCACCACAATCGCTACAATAAGCCCCAATCCGAGCGATAAAAATAGCCATATCCCTCTGGATGAGGAAACAGATTGTTTACTGGTCGTGGTGACTGGTTTTGACTTCAGAGGGGCAATGGCTTCTAACGGCATAGTGATGGCGCTCATGACCGATTCGGCATGTGTTTGTTCACCCGCAAATGCGCGTTTGAGGTCATCTAAAAATTCGGTGGCTGTTTGATAGCGAGTGTCTGGTTGTTTGGCAAGGGCTTGAATGAGGACGGCATCTAATTTTGGATTATTAATAAAATCATAATCGGATAGGGGCGGGACGGGTTCTGTCATGTGTTTGAGCAATACGGACAATGTGCCATCGTCAGCAAAGGGCGGATGCCCCACTAGCATTTCATAGAGCATAATGCCGAGCGCATAAATATCACTGCGTCCATCTACAGCTGTGCCTGTGGCTTGTTCGGGTGACATATAGGCGGGTGTGCCAACGGTCATACCTTCTTGGGTAAATTGCGCCCCTTGTGCCATGCGTGCAATGCCAAAATCGGTGAGGATAGCACGCCCATCGGCATTGAGGATGACATTGGCGGGTTTAACATCGCGGTGTACCATGCCTTTGTCATGGGCATATTGCAGAGCATCGCATAAATCGGTCATGATGGCGAGTACACGCTCATGCGGTAACAATGTTTCGGTGTTATTGGCTGATTCTAAAATCTCTTTGAGGGTTTTGCCTTGTAGAAGCGACATGACCATATAGCAGACCATCTCGCCACCGCGTTCCCCTGTCGCATAATCATAGACTTGGACAATATTGGGATGATTGAGTGTGGCGACAAAACGGGCTTCACGCTCAAAACGTTCTTTGAACATGGTATCGTCTGCGAGATGCTCATGCAGTACCTTAATGGCAACTTCGCGCCCAAGATTATTGTCATAGCCCAAATAAACCCGCGCCATGCCCCCTGTGCCTAATTTTTGGCGAATTTCATAGCGGTCATTCAAAATTTGCTTGAGGCTATCTTTAGAATCGCTCATATTGCTCCTATTATAAAACCTACTTAATTAACTATATAGAAGCCAATTCTGATAAATATCTTACTATGCCTATAAACAAACAAAGGGTCATAATGACCCCTGTTTGTCTCTGGGTAAGGCTATTGGCTAGGGTACAACAACGGGTGTTACCTCTACTGGTGCAACGGGTACAACTTCCATTGAACTTGTGTCGGTTGTAGTGGTGGTCGTTGTAGTAGTAGTTGTGGTTGTTGTAGCAGGGGTTGTATTTACCCCTGTTTTATTGATGGATTGCACGGTATTGAATACTGGGCGGGTTGACTCATTGGGTGCAACGAGGCTGGTATAGCACAATTCCACGAGGGCTCGACCCGCACGGCTTTGGCATCCATTGAGGTTGTCTAGGAACATGGGTCCCACATAATTGAGCGAATCGCCAATTTCATAGGCGCGTGGCGCATAAATGGCTTGCTCTGTGAGGCTGGTATAAGAAACAAAGATATTGATTTGGCTTGGTGGCGATGTATCTTCGCTTGTTCCCCAACCAAATTTGGTTATCCAAAGGGGTTTGTTGCTCATATTGTAGCGCACCATCAAATCGCGGTAGGCTTGGATGTTGTTGTTAAAATAGAACACTTCATCCTCAAAGTGAGTCGAAACGCCAATGGGTTGTTCGCAACAAGTGGCATCAGGTGGGTTTGCCCATGCACCGGGATGTGCGCCGATGGCATCTACCAAATCGTTAACACCATTAGACAGCAATGATTCCATGTATACACGGTCATTGATAGCATTCACACGGTCGTTGAAACGGGTTGGTGCAAGCCCAGCAGAGATGACAATCGCATCGTCATCGGTGGCGGTGAGTGCGGCAGAAGCCCCACGCAATAATTCGAGATAGTCTGTGTCACACATTCTGCGGTCACAGTTCCAATTACGACGCAAATTGGGTTCATTCCAAATCTCATAGGCATCTACAACGCCGTTATAGTGGGTGGCGATGGCGGTGACGAAGGTATTGAAATCTTCCAAATCTCTTGGAGGACCGTTTTCGTCTTGGCTATCTCTTGCCCAACTCGGTGCATTGGTAAGTGTGAGCAGGATATTGATATCGAGTGCATCAAGCGCGTTGATGGCAGTATCGAGTTCCCCATACACAATTTGACCTTGTGTGGTCTCTAGGTCGCGCCAGCTCACCACAATTTTGACCCATTGCACATCGAGTTGGTCTACGAGCTGTACTACATCAGAGACGGGTTGCCCATCAATGAAAATCTCGATGCCATAGCCAAAGCTATCGGTGGGGAGTGTTTCGACAACGGCAGGTGATGAAACCGATTCTGTAGCTTGTTCTGTCACTTGTGCGGGTGGTTGTACTGGTGGGGTAGTGCTTGTGTCTGTACTAGGCAGATTAATCACCTGACCGACATACACAATATTGGCATTGGTGATATTGGGGTTTACCGCCAATAATGCGGCAACGGTGGTATTGTTGCGGGCGGCGACACGTCCTAATGTATCCCCTGCGCGGACGGTATCGGTTACGCCACTGGGTTGAGGTGTTTCTGGGGTAGCGGGTACAGATGTTGCAGTGGTTGGTGGGGTGCTACCCGAAGCGGGTATACGTAGTCTCTGACCTACATAGATGAGACGCGAGTTGGCGATGCCGTTTTCTGCCGCGAGGGCTTGAACATTCGTCCCAAAACGCAAAGCTATGCGAAACAGATTATCGCCTGCTTGTACCACATAAGTTTCTTGTGTGGATGTTGGGGCAGGGGTAGGCGTTGGCTGGGGAGTGGGTGTTGGGGCTGGCGTAGATGTTTGCGCCGACACCGTGCCAATCGCCAAGACGAACAATAAAGTGCTTAAAATACTTAAAATAGCGATTCGGCTTTGTCGCATATTTATTCTCCTTCAATCGTAGAACTTAATTCAACACGTTAAACGTTAATGATAGCCCCATATCGGCATTTACGCTACTCAAAATGATAACTCAAATTGCGGTAGTGTATCGAACTCGGTTGAAATGGAAAAAGACGTGAAAACAACCATAGCGCAAAGTGTTTACGAATTCAATGAGTTTCTTTCACAACTCAAACAAGACATTCAAGACTATAGGGCGATTGCATATGATTTCTTAATTGAAAATCAATGAAAAATGAGCTATAGCACCTTATGACCTGATTAAATGAGACTTTTGCCTATCAGTCTGGTGAACATAGTGAAATATGCCTAAATGTTCGGCAGACTGCTTTTAATATCTCATGTCTCTAAAGGTCAATTAGGCTCATTTTTCAATAATTGAGATTTGATATGCAATTGCCCTGCCTTTTCGCTGTGCATACTGAAAATTAACAGGGATATGTTATAATGATTTCCGTCTATATGGACATGATATATCCATTGACCAATCAATAACGAATAATTGTGGTTAGGAAAGTGCCTTAATGGAAATTAGTCAATTAGCCCGCATGATAGAATGGCTAGATGAAGAGCGTCGGCGCGATAAACAAACCATCGCCACGCTAGAAGAACGTCTCACCCAACAACAAGATACCATCAGTACCCTACAGCGAAGACTGGGTGCTATCGAATCTGACCAGAGTGTTATCCATGCCACCAGCACATCGGCAACGCATCTGGATGCCGATTTATTGGAGCAAATCCGCAAAGAGATGCGCCAATTACTGGAATCCGCAGAGGCAAAGCGCCTCACAGCAGAGCGCGAATCAGAGCGTCGGGCGGGCTTAGAGCGACAAACACTCTCTCGCCCTGTGCAAGAACTCACCGAAAAAATCACCAAATTAGAGCGCACCACCACCGAAGTCCCTGCCTTACAAATGGAGCGTGACCGCCTCTCAACGATGGTCTCCAATTTGCAACAACGCTTTGAGGATTTGCTCAAACGGCTCGAAGAACCCGATAGACGGCTCACCTTCATTGAAGAACAACGGCGTAATGATGTGCGCCGTATTGCCGAATTAGAGAGCGAAACACCAGAACTCAAGAAACAATTTGAGGGAATCCGCCCCAAATTGACATTATTAGAAGACCTCACGCTCCGCAATGAGCGCCGTATTCAAGAATTGCAAAATACAGAGCGTGACCGCCGTGAGCAAATTCAACAATTCATAGACCAACAGACCCTTCTCTTGCAACAAAGAGACCAACAAGTCACCGATTTACTCAAAAAGATGGCAGACCAAGATGGCATGATGAAGCAAAATTTTGAACGCTTTGAAACATGGTCAGATGCCTACCGCAGTATGAAAACCATCATAGACGACTTTAATCGCATTGGAGAACGCCTAGAACGGCGTATTAGCGAAGTCGCAGAGACCCAACGCCTCAGCGAAGAACGCTTCCGCCAAGAATGGAATGACTGGCGCTCTGATGATAGCAAACGCTGGAAGCAATTCACCCTATCTACCGATGAATCATGGCGTTTGCATGACAAAGAATTTGAGCGTTTTGTAGAAAGGTTTGAGACCCTCTTAGGAATCGTGCAACCCCTCAACGATGGTTTAGAACGTCTATGGAAATTAGAGCGTGAACGCGCCCTAATGTATCGGGAATATTATCAAAACATGCTCGCCCAATACGACACCAATAAGACCAATTATCTGCCATCTAACGGAAACGGAACATCGAATCCATGAGGGTACTCGGCACGGCGGGGCATGTTGACCATGGCAAATCCACATTGGTACGCGCCCTCACAGGCATAGACCCAGACCGCCTTGCAGAAGAAAAACAACGTGAAATGACCATAGACTTGGGTTTCGCGTGGTTTTCTGCACCCTCTGCTGGCGAGACTATCGGCATAGTGGATGTCCCGGGTCATCGGGATTTTATCGAAAATATGCTGGCAGGGGTAGGTGGCATAGACGCGGTATTATTTATCATTGCCGCCGACGAAGGAGTCATGCCCCAAACCCGCGAACATCTGGCAATTGTGGATTTACTCGGCATATCCAGTGGCATCATCGTCATGACCAAATGCGATATGGTACAAGATGCCGATTGGCTGGATTTGGTCGAAACCGAAATTCATGATACTGTCCAAAATACAATTCTCGCCACTGCGCCTATCATCCGCATATCTGCCTATACAGGTGCAGGAATAGATGCGCTAAAATCGGCTATTACCGCTACTCTGGAGACCCTACCCCCTCGCATTGGGGGAAAATTCCCGCGCCTGCCAATTGACCGTGTATTCACCCTAAGCGGGTTTGGCACAGTCGTTACAGGCACCTTATTGGACGATTCGCTAAAAATCGGTGATGAGGTCGAAATCCAGCCCAGTGGTATCAAAGGTAAAATACGCGGATTACACAGTTATAATCAAGTCGTCGAAATCGCGCAAGCAGGCAGTCGTGTCGCCGTCAATTTAGCTGGCATCGAAAAAAGTGCTGTGCGCCGTGGCGATACTGTCACCATGCCCAATCGTCTCTCCCCCACCCAACGGATTGATGCCTATTTTCGGCATTTATCCGATATGGAACGCCCCCTCAAGCACAACGCGCAAATTAAATTTTTTTGTGGGACAGATGAGGCACTCGGCACAATTCGTCTATTAAATGATGAGCAACTCAATGCAGGTGCAGAGGCATGGATTCAATTAGAATTAACAACCCCTATCGCGGTATCGCATGGGGATAAATTTATTTTGCGCTATCCATCACCTGCACAGACCATTGGCGGGGGTATGGTGGTCAATCCGCATCCAACACGGCGCTGGAAACGATTTACCCCAAGCCTCATCGAAAAATTAGAATCCCAACGCGATGGCACACCCCAAGAACGCCTCGCCCAAATCGCAGAAAAAACTGAGCCACTCAAAAAATCGGCTTTGCATCATGCCAGTGGGTTAAATAATGCTGATTTTGAATCTATTTTGGGTTTAGCACTCACAGAGAGGGTCATCACCGAAATTGCCAGTGGGCAATTTATGGCAACCAAGACAATGCACGAACTCGTCAACAAGACAATACATCTTGTGAGCCAATTTCACAAGGATAATCCGCTTAAATTGGGGATTCAACGCGAAGAATTACGGAGTCGGTTGAGTATCAAACAACCCGTATTCGCCTTTATATTGGCACAGACAGCAGAGCTATTATCCAATAGGCTCATGGTGTATCACAAGGCACATCACATCGAATTTACAGAGTCACAAATAAAATTGGTGGATAAGCTCATGGATATGATGGGCGACCCAGATAAAACCTTCACACCTATCACCATACCAGAGGCAATCACACTGGTCGGTGAGCCAATTGTGCGGGCATTAATTGATTTGGGCGATTTAATACAAATCAGCGAGGACATTATTTTTACCCCACACACCTTCGTTGCCCTATTAGATGCGACCCTAAAATTTATTGCAGAAACGGGACAAGTAGATGTAAAGATGTTACGCGATAAATTCAATACCACCCGCAAATATATCATCCCCTTTTTTGAATATACCGACACACTCGGCTATACTAAGCGTGTCGGTGATGTGCGGATCAGAGGCGATAAACCCTAATTTACACCGCGTCAATTGTCCCAAACTTGACCATTTCCATCTCTGCCGTCTCGACTGCCAAGTTCACCCGACTAATATGAGCGCCCATCGCCACCAATTTTTGCTCGGCGCGTTCATAGCCCCTGTCAATCTGCCCAATATTCGAGATGCGTGTTTCGCCCTTCGCCGCCAATGCCGCCAATACCAATGCCATCCCCGCCCGAATATCGGGACTGGTGATATTTGGCACGCCCTTAAAGGCGATGGGTCCCTGCACCAAAACCCGATGCGGGTCACACAGGGTAATCCGCGCCCCCATGCGTTCTAACTTATCCGTGAAGAAAAATCGGCTTTCATACATCCAATCATGAAAAATCACCGACCCCGCACTTTGTGTGGCAACCACCAGCGCGATACTCATCAAATCTGGTGGAAACCCAGGCCACGGTTGTGCTTTGATGATAGGAATACGCCCACCAATATCCGCCTGAATGGTCAATTGTTGGTTGGCAGGGACAATAATATCATTCCCCACCACATCCCAAGTCACACCCAACCGCGCAAATACCAATGCGGTCATATCCAAATGTTGCGGGTCTGCATCTTTGATGCGAATCGTGCCACCAGTGACCACCGCCGCACCGATATAACTACCCACTTCCATAAAATCTGCGCCCACATGGGCTTCCGCCCCATGCAAACGGTCAACCCCCTCTATGGTCAACCGATTAGAGCCAATACCGTCAATTTTTGCGCCCATCGCCACCAACATATTGCACAAATCTTGCACATGCGGTTCACTGGCAACATTCCGCAAAATAGTCGTACCTTGTGCCACCACTGCCGTCATCAGCAAATTTTCGGTGGCGGTCACACTCGCTTCGGAGAGCAAAATATCTGCGCCGATGAGTTTGTCGGTTTTCATGGTAAAAATACCGCGCTCAAAATCCACCGTACAACCCAATTTTCGGAAGCCAATGATATGCGTATCGAGCCGTCTCTCGCCAATGACATCGCCACCAGGGGCAGGAATTTCTACAAAGCCAACCCGCCCCAAAAGCGCCCCAGAAAAAACAAAGCTGGCGCGGGTTTTTTGCGCCAATTCACGTGAGACAATGCCACTTGGGATATTTTTGGCATGAACCCGCACACTTTTTTCATCTTCTAGCCATGTGACCTCTGCACCGAGTGCTTCCATGATTTCGATTGCCACCAACACATCACTAATTTTGGGGACATTGTGCAAAATCACAGGCTCATCGGTCAATAAGCACGCGGGGAGCATTTTGGTGATGGCGTTTTTATTGCCACCAGGGGTCACTTCCCCTTTGAGTGGGTATCCACCTTCAATCACGAACTGTTGCATCAAAATCTCCTAATGTGAGTTGAATTCTATCACCCACAGACACCTTGAGCCGTAGCGCCGCATTGCCCTGATTCACGGCAATTTCCAAATAGGATGAACTGCCGACCAGTGCCACCAAATCGCCACGCATAGATTCGGCATACGAAACACGAATCCCATAAATCTCGTCATCACCAACAATGACCCTCACTTGTGTAGATTCAATGGGCAAATTGGCGCTATCGCCAAAAACAGGACGCAACACCAACCGATGACCATCTACCCAATGCAATTCGCCAATACTGGTGATGATATTGCCAAAACGGTCTATGTGCATCACTTCGCCGTCAATTTGGGTCTCTTGGAGTGTCAATTCTGGCAAGGGAAGTTGTATCATATCGCCCAATTCTGGACCCATTTTTTCTAATGGCACACCATTGGCTAGATGTGCGACTGCGGGCGAAAAAATATCGCGTCCATGAAACGTATTGCTCACCACTGGCAGTCGATATTCTGTGCTAGACAGTTCATAAATACGTTTTTCTGGGAAATGTGCGAGGGCATACGCCAACACACCATTATCTGGGGCAACAAAGGTATATCCCCCCGCTTCTACCGCAATCGGCAGGCGTGCTGTACCTACACCGGGGTCTACCACCACCAAAAAAATAGTGCCTTTCGGGAAATATTTATAGCTATTCATCAAGGCAAATGCCGCTTGTCGCACATGCTGAGGGGCAATCGCATGGGTAATATCTATGAGGGTGGCATCTGGGCAGATATTTTTAATAACCCCCTTCATCACACCATCGTAAATATCGGTTAATCCAAAATCGGTTAAGAGCGCAATAGTTTGACTCATCGAGAATACGCCTTCCCAAAAAAATGATTATATGTCTCTATTTTATCGTAAAAAGACCTATCACCCTAGCCTACGAATGACCACCTTGTTATACTCATGCCCATCGTTAAAATTCCATGAAAGGGTCAACAACCGCCATGTTAGCAGTGATAGATTATGGTGCAGGCAATTTACGTAGTGTCCTCCATGCCCTCCGTTATTTGGGAATAGAGCATGTTCGGCTGGTACATCACCCCAGTGACCTACACGATGCCCATCAAATCATCCTACCGGGTGTGGGGGCATTTGGCGCGGGTATGGAACAACTTCACAAACAAGATTTGGTCGCACCACTCAAAGATGCCATTGGGCGAGGAATACCCTATTTAGGGATTTGCTTAGGGATGCAATTTTTATTTGAGCATAGCGATGAAATGGGAACACACAAGGGTCTGGGTGTAATCGAAGGGCATGTCACCCGTTTTCCTGCCGATATGGGGCTAAAAGTGCCTCACATGGGCTGGAATCAACTCACAACCACGCGCCCATCACCACTATTAGCCAACTTATCGCCAGAGAGCTATGCCTATTTTGTCCATAGCTATTATTGTGTGCCACAGCGCCCAGAGGATGTCCTCATCACCGCGCAATATGGCATGTCATTCTGTGCGGGTATTCAACGCGATAATATTTATGCGGTGCAATTTCACCCAGAAAAAAGCCAATCTACAGGCTTACGTATTCTGAGCAATTTCTTAAAGATGACAGCACCCGTCGCATAGAAACATTTTATCCAACAAGGAGCAATATCATGATTATTTACCCCGCCATAGACTTGCGCGGTGGTCAGGTTGTGCGTTTGCAAGGGGGAAACCCCAACGCACAAACTACATTTAGCACAGACCCACTTGCCATCGCCCAAAAATGGGCAGATGCAGGCGCGGCATGGTTGCATCTGGTCAACTTAGACGGCGCATTTGGGGAACAAAATGGTAATTTGGATATTTTAGAAAAAGTCGCTACCACAGGCTTAAACATCCAATTTGGTGGTGGCATCCGTAGCCTAAATGATGTGGAAGTGGCGCTCAAACTCGGTGCAAAACGGGTTGTTATCGGCACACTTGCCGTCCAAAAACCGCATCTCATCGGCACAGCCATTGCCCAATTTGGCGCGGATGCCATTTGTGTGGGTATTGATGGACGCGACCAATTTGTGATGACACACGGCTGGAAAGAAAAAAGCCAATACACCATTTTTGATTTTGGGCGGATGATGGCAGAACGTGGGGCAATCCACGCCCTATTCACCGATGTGAGCCGTGATGGTCACTTGGGTGGGGTCAATTTTGAGGATACCGCCGACCTTGCCGAACAAACAGGGTTACGGGTCATTGCCTCTGGCGGGGTGAATAGCCTCGATAGCCTGCGCGAATTGGCAAAAACAGGTATGATTGGCGGCGCAATCATCGGTATGGCGTTATACAAAGAGATTTTCACCCTACAAGAAGCGTTGGAGGCAGTCAAAAATGTTGGCTAAACGGATTATCCCCTGTTTGGATGTACTCAATGGACGGGTCGTGAAGGGTGTAAATTTTGTCAATCTCAAAGATGCAGGCGACCCTGTAGAACAAGCCATTATCTATGACCGTGCGGGCGCAGATGAACTGGTCTTTTTAGACATCACCGCCAGCCACGAAAATCGCAATACCACGCTCGATATGGTGCGCCATGTGGCAGATAACCTGTTCATCCCCTTTTGTGTGGGCGGTGGTATCCGCACCATTGAGGATATTCGTGCCACCTTACTCGCTGGTGCAGATAAAGTGAGCATCAACAGCGCCGCCATCCGCAATCCACAACTGATTAACGATGGTGCATGGGCGTATGGCAGTCAGTGTATCGTGGTCGCCATAGACCCCAAATGGGTAGATGGTCGCTGGATTGTTCACATTAACGGGGGGCGTATTGCCACCGATAAAGATGCAGTCACATGGGCAAAAGAGGTCGAATCTCGTGGGGCAGGCGAAATTTTGCTCACCAGTATGGATAAAGACGGCACACAAAGTGGCTATGACCTCGAAATGCTTGAAGCCATCACCAAAGCCGTCTCTATCCCTGTGATTGCCTCTGGTGGCGCGGGTAGCAAAGAACATTTCTACGAAGCACTCACCACTGGCGGGGCAGATGCCGCCCTAGCCGCATCACTTTTTCACTATGACCAATTGCGGATGCCAGACCTCAAGGCATATCTCAAATCACAAGGGGTCGCCGTCCGTTTGGGCGGATGGGAGGGCGTTGATGATCTCGCTGGATAATCTCAATTGGGACAAAGATGGTCTCATACCCGCTATTGTGCAAGATGCCACGACCAAACAAGTGTTGATGATGGCATACATGAACACCGAATCGTTGCGCCAAACGGTTGCATTAGGCGAAACGGTATTTTGGAGCAGAAGCCGTAGCGAAATTTGGCATAAAGGGGCGACATCGGGCAATACCCAAAAGGTGGTCTCGATAGCCGTTGATTGTGATGAAGACACGCTCCTTATCACCGTAAATCCCAATGGACCCGCCTGTCATACAGGCGCAGTATCCTGTTTTTTTCGTGACTTATCCAAATTTACAGAGGCATAGCCGATGTCCGCAGACATGATTTTACAACTCGAAAAAATTATCGCAGACCGCAAGGCAAATCCCCAAGCAGGCAGTTATACCAACAAACTGTTTGAGGACGGAATCAATAAAATTGCCCAAAAAGTGGGTGAAGAAGCGGTAGAGGTGATTGTCGCGTCATTGGGGCAGACTCGTGATTTGCAGATTGGCGAGTTAAGCGATTTGTTCTATCACATCCTCGTACTAATGTCACAATTGAGCATTTCGTTGGATGATGTTGGGGTAGAATTAGCACGTCGTCATCAGAAATAAACAAGCAATGGGGCAAATTGCCCCATTGTCATTTCACACTCTATTATGGTGTTTCTGTCGCTTCTTCCACACGGGCTAATGCCTCTTCATAGGATATAAAACCCGTCCATACGGGCAATCCCTCGCTGGTTATAAAAGTAGCCATAATATCTGTGGCAGGCAATGCCATCCCAATAATCTGGCTATCTTCACTCAAAACATCGCGTGGCAACCCCGCAAACGCATACACAATCATCGGCACATCGGGATAAAACAAGGTAAATATGGCTTGGTCACGAGTGACTAGTTGTCCCTCTATAAAAGCGGGTTCACCATAGCGTGTGATGACCTGCCCCAATGTGATGGTGGCGGTGAATTGCAACGAGATATAATCCACATTGCCTGTCCCATTGCTAATCAATTGGCAACACACACGGTCTTTTTCTGCTTGCGAAAATATCACACCAGAACGGGTTCCAGATTCCTGAAATTCGACATTACTCACTGTCTCATCTGCACCCAAAATTTCTTGTGCAGAGGCAAGTGTTGTCTCACCCACCACAATCCCACGCCAGCACGGTAATTGGCAATTTTCATCTTCGATGACAATGCTGTCGTCTATCAACAAACTATCGGTGATGACACGATTCACCAACACCACATTATCGGCAGGATTTTCGCTGTTCACAAATTCTGTCAAAATATCGAGTGACACCCCGCCACGCGCATATTCCAAATCGCCCAATTTAATCACGCCAACCGAATTTTCACCTACTTGCACACGGACTCCCGGCGTGCCATTAATGGACAATTCTTGCCCATAGGCATAATCGGTTTGGAACTGAAAGGGTCCCGCACCCGACATACATACATTGAGTTGTGTCTCATCCATCCCCAAACGGGTGGCAATAGTTGTCACCAATGTCTCGTTGAGTTGTTGATTTTTAGCGAGTTCATAAATGACGGCGTGTGTCGCCCAAAATTTGCCTTGTTCATTGGCACATTCGTTTAATACTGCCAAATAAGGCGATGCTTCTTGGTCAATAATGGGGAAAAATCGGTATTCAAATTTTGCCAAACCAGTCACCACAAAGGCTTCAATAAACTCAACAACTGTTTCATGATAGTCTTGGCAATGCGGACACAAAAAGTCCGCAAATTCGATAATTTTGATGGGCGTATTGGCATCACCCAAAATAAATGCCCCGTCTACCCCACGCGATTGTGGAATATCGGCATAAAAGGCGATGAGTGCCTCATCTGATGTTTGTGCCATTGCGGGAATCATCCCCAAAAGCACAATTCCGACCCATACAAAGATACTACGTACAAAGAATTTCATCATCACTCGCTTTCTCTATTCACTTTTACAATAGGTATCAAACCAAGTAACCATCTCATTGAGATGATGCACACGATGTTCTGGCTCGCCACTGCGCGACATTTCGTGTCCTTCACGCGGATAGCGTAGCATTTTCACTGTACCACCGCTACGGCGTACAAACGCAAACAGCTGCTCACCCTGTTCTATCGGCACACGGAAATCATTTTCGGCGTGAATAATGAGCAGAGGGGTTTTGATGCGATGAGCATACGCCAATGGCGATTGCTCCCACAAGAAGGTAGGGTCTTCCCATGGCTCAACTTCAAATTCGCCCGTGATGAGCGATGGTGTATCGCTTGTGCCATAGAAACTAATCAGATTATACACGCCACGTTGCGAAACGGCGCACACAAATCGGTCTGTATGCCCAACCACCCATGTGGTCATATACCCCCCATAAGACCCGCCTGTCACCGCCATGCGTTGGGTATCCACAAACCCTTTTTGAATAACCGCATCCACACCTGCCATCACATCATCATAAGCAGGTATACCCCATGAGCGTAAAATCGCCTGTTGGAATTTTTCGCCATAGCCACCCGCCCCGCGTGGGTTGCAATAAAAGACCACATACCCGTTTGTCGCCTGAAATTGCCATTCATGGAACATTGACGGTTCGCTGGCGCTCCACATCACATGCGGTCCACCGTGAATATTCACCACTAACGGATATTGCTGACCCTCTTTATACCCAACAGGCAACAAATACCATCCTTGTATTTTTTCGCCAGAAGGTGAATCAAACCACATCTCAACCGTCTCTTGGATGATAATCTCTTTGAGCCATGTCGCATTAAATGTCGTGATAGGTTGAATCGTCTGTGATTCTGCACCAAACACCATCACTTCAACAGGATTTATGGGCGTACCCGCGCAAAAGACCACATCACCTGTAATACTTACATCAAATTGTGTGAGCTTAAAATTACCAGCGGTCACTTGTGAAATTGCTTTCTCTGCCATATTAAAAGCATAAATAGGGGTAAAGCCATCATTTTCCAGCGAGAAAATAAGATGCTTGCCATCATGCGACCAGACAGACCCCAATTCTGAACGGTCTATATCTATATTGATGTCTATGCTATCCCCACCCGCCACGGGCATAATCGTGATACGCGCATTGGATTGCAAAATACTCTTTCTGGCGCTCATGGGATAACGTATATGCGCCAACCACATACCATCTGGCGAAGCAATCGGGGAAAAATTGGTGAATAGGTCATCGTTGGTGAGGCGTGTTTCTTCACCAGTCGTCACATCAATGCGATAAATCGCGCTGTCACGATAGGGTTCATCTTGGCTCAAATCCACTTGATGGGTTGTATAAACAAACTGACCATCATGTGACCATTGCGGGGCTTCATGATTAGCAGATAAATTGGTCAAACGGCGAGATTTTGCCTCATCATCACCCATGCCAATAATATAAATTTGCTCATGGCGGTCGGTCAGATAACTCGTCCCCACCCGATACGGAATTTTGACCATTGTCATAGGGTCAGATTTTTTGCGTTCCAATTCATCCTTGCGTTCTTTGCGGGCTTTTCCCTCATGCTTATCTGATGGTGGGGTATCTTCTGCGCCCTCATTGGCACGTTCTTCTTCGTTCATGGCACTCAAAAATGCCATATAAGACCCATCTGGCGACCACTCTGGTGATGTTGCTCCATTGGGTTGACTGGTGAGGGCGCGTGCTTCGCCACCAATGCCCATTGGCAAAATATAAACTTGTGGTTTGCCATCGCGTGCCGAGACAAATGCCAATTGTGACCCATCTGGCGACCATCTCGGTTGAAAATCTTTGCCAGAACGGGTAATTTGGCGGGGTATGCCACCCGTCACTGGGCTTAACCAGATATTTCGTTTATAGCCATTATCTGTTTTATCCACCGTCATACGCACATATGCCACCCATTGTCCATCTGGGCTAATGTGTGGGTCTTCTGTGGTGATAATTTGATATAAATCATCCACTTGCATCGGACGTTTTATCGTCATAACTAATCCTTTATTTGAAATAATTTCAACGGCATTATTATAACCCAAAACCAAATAAACCACATAACGCCATATTATGAATAAAGGTGTATTTCTGCTACAATAGTGAAGCAAATTAGGATGGATAAATATGGCGATAGACCCACAAACGTTTAAGCAAGCGATGACACAATGGGCAAGTGGCGTAACTGTTATCACCACCCGCCTCCCCGATGGCACACTCAAAGGCATGACCGCCTCATCATTCACCAGTGTGAGCATGGACCCCTACCTCATTTTGATATGTGTCGCAAAAAAACTCTATACCCACGAGGTATTGATCCAAAGCGATGTTTTTGCGGTGAATATTTTGAATAACACGCAAACAGAAATCGCGCAGATTTTTGCGGGGATGCGCCCCGAAATTGAGGACAGATTTGCTCATGTGGGGTATACCACCACCAATTTAGGCTCACCCATTCTGCCCAATGTATCGGCATGGCTCGATTGCAAAAAGTACCAGACCATAGACAGTGGCGACCATACCATTTTCATCGGAGAAGTCATATCGGCATACGGCGCATCAGATAAAGCACCACTCGTTTATTTTAATCGGCAATGGGGCAGTTTTGCCCCCAATAGTTAATTTATCCGAAGGGGATATAATGAAATTACTTGGCACAATCACACTCACACAAATTCAGCGTGACCGCCTTAAAATTGGCGAAAAACCCAACCAAATCTATCAACCAAATCCGCTTTTTGCCGTAGATGCCGTGCAACTCACCCCACATGGCATCATTGGCAAAACAGCCGATGGTGGTTATTTGGTAGATGCTCATCATGCCAATCATCCCAACACCCGCCATAATAGCCACAATGGGATTTCGATTGCCTTCACCTTTTTATACAATGAGATGAAAAATCGCTTTGGAGACACGGCAACATTGGGTATTGCAGGCGAAAATATCATCATTGACGATGCAGGAAATTTCGATGTCAATACCATAAAAGACGGCGCAACGATTGTCATTGAAAGTAGCACCAACGGCGAAAAAACCACCCTCACCGTTGGCAAAGGGATTCCCCCATGCCGTCCATTCACCCGTTATCTGACCAAAAACGATGAACTCGATGGTGATGAATTAGAAGACCATCTGCAATTTTTATCCAATGGGATGCGCGGATTTTATGTCTATTTAGATAACCCCGCAGAAACACCCACCATCCAAGCAGGCGATAAAGTCTATTTCGTAGAATAAAACACAACAAGGGTACAATTGAACAGTTGCACCCTTTCACTGATAATCTACGAAGCCACCTGCTGGCGTGCCGCCAATGCCGCCCCAATAATCCCCGCATCGTTCAATGTTTGTGCGGGAACAAGGTCTGCATTGGTGTTGAGCAGATAAAAAAATTCTTCATGCCGTTTGCTCACACCACCACCAAAAATAATCAAATCTGGTGAGAATAAAAATTCGACATGGGCGAGGTATTCATTCACACGGTCTGCCCATTCTTCCCACGATAAATCTTTACGTTTACGGGTGGCATCAGAGGAACGGCGTTCTGCATCCTTACCGCGAATTTCTAAATGCCCTAGTTCCGTATTTGGCACAAGGGTCTGATTCACAAAAATAGCACTACCAATACCTGTGCCAAAGGTGAGCGCCATAACAATTCCGCGATTATCACGCCCCGCGCCAAATGCCATCTCTGCCAACCCTGCGGCATCGGCATCGTTTAATACCCAAAATGGCAAGCCAGTCGCCTCATAAAAAAGTGCCTGTGCATCTGTGCCAATCCATCCCTTGTCCACATTCGCCGCACTATACACCACCCCCCGCTTCACTATAGCAGGAAATGTACACCCTACCGCACCTTTCCAAGCAAAATGTTCTACCAATTCGCGCACAACCACCGCCACAGCATCGGGTGTAGACGGGTCTGGGGTATCAATACGGTGACGGTCAGTGATAAACACCCCGCGTAACGTATCTACAATTGCCCCTTTAATGCCAGAACCACCAATATCTATGCCTAAAATTTCCATGAAAGCCTCCTTAAGATGATTTCTGCGCCCAAAGTTCAACGAAATATGCCAATAGCCGTGCGCCATAACCTGTCGCGCCTTTGGTCGGAATAGTCGGGTTGCCTTCGGCATCCAACATTGTCCCCGCCATGTCCACATGCGCCCAAACAGGATAATCCACAAATTGTTTGAGGAATGCGGCGGATGTTCCCACACCATTTTTTGCCCCACCGCTATTTTTCATGTCAGCGGTATCCGATTCAATCGCCTTGTCATATTCGGGATACAACGGCAAGCGCCACACCCGTTCATCAGTAAAATCACCCGCTTGGGATAGTATCGCAGACACCTCATTATCAATCGCAAACAAGCCCGCCGCTGCCTTGCCCAATGCAATCACGCATGAGCCTGTAAGCGTGGCAATATCCACCACCGCCGCTGGTTTATACCGTTTGGCATACACCAGCGCATCCGCCAAAATGAGCCGACCTTCGGCATCGGTGCTGATAATTTCGATGGTCTTGCCATTACTGGCGGTCAAGACATCTTGCGGGCGATAGGCTTTTTCGCTAATCATGTTCTCTACTGCAGGCACAATCCCCACCACATGCAATGGCAGGTCTAAATCGGCAATAATGCCCATGGCACTAATCACCGCCCCGCCACCGCCCATATCGGCTTTCATGCCAATCATGCCTTCTGCCGTTTTGATACTATACCCGCCGGTATCAAATGTGACACCCTTCCCCACCAAAACCACTGTGGGGACGCTTCCCGCTTTATCATGGTTGTGTTCTAAGATGATAAAACGGGGCAAATTGGCACTCCCTTGTGCCACACCGAGCAATGCGCCCATTTTGAGCGCCCGCATTTGTCCTTCTTCCAAAATTTCCACGCGCAATTTTTTGCTATTTGCCATCTCTACAGCGCGTTCTGCCAAATACGCAGGGGTGCAAATGTTGGGGGGCATATTGACCAAATTCCGCGCCATCACCGCGCCATCACCGTATGCTTTGCCACGCGCCACACCGTTTTGTGCTTCGGATAAATCGCTTTCAGCAAATACCAATATCTCTAGTGCATCAATTTCATCTTGGGGAGTCGTATCACTTTTTTGTCCGCGATAGGTATACAACCCCATCACCGCACCTTCTGCCACTGCTTGGGCAGAATCGCGTAACGAAATGGCTTTATCGCCACCACCACGCACCAAAACTGTTGCCACGCGCTTGGCTTTGATTTTCCGCGCATGAACAATGCCTGTGGCAACGGCACGGCGCAACACCACTGGCGAAAATTGCTCTGGCTTGCCCAACCCCACCAGCACAATGCGCTTGGCAGAAATAACCCCACGCGGATAAATCACGGCAATCTGACCATTTTTGCCTGCAAAATCGCCCGCATCAATTAATTCCTGCACCGCCCCGTTAAGCGCCTTATCTAGTGCATCAGTCGCACCACCAAACCCTGCATTGCGTTCTGCCAAAAAGGTCAATATCGTATCGCAATCGGTCTCTATAATGGGCTTGATAATCGTTTTAATTTCCACAATAACACATCCTTCTGGTGATGAAAATTTCTTAAATAGCCTTTGTCGCTATTATGGCATATTTAACTTGTGACTGCCAACCGCTATAATAGGGCGCAATCACACATAAGGAGAATTTTTAGTATGACCGATAGCCCCGTCATAACCGCCATTCGTCAAACCGAACAATTTTTGCATCTCTATCAACCACCTGCTATCAATGGCAATTTCAAAGGCAAACATATTATCAGCGTAGAACAATTCCATCGGCAAGATTTGGATATGCTCTATGAAGTCACCAAAGCATTACGCGGGCGAATTGTTGCTCATGACCGCGAATTAGTGAAGTTATGTGAGGGACGCTTGATGGCATCCCTTTTTTTTGAGTCGAGTACCCGTACAGATATGTCTTTTCAGGCGGCAATGCGTCGTTTGGGCGGGTCTGTGGTGTCTGCCAGCAATGGTGTACAATTTTCATCAGTGTATAAAGGCGAAAATCTGGCGGATACGGTACGTGCCGCAGGCTGTTATGCCGATATTATCGTCATTCGCCACCCGCATATCGGCTCATCCTACGAAGCCGCCTATTACTTAGACCGTCTCAATGAGCGCATCACCATCCCCACCACCGTCATTAGCGGGGGCGATGGTGCAGGCGAACATCCCACCCAAGCCTTACTGGATTTATTCACCATCACCGACCTCAAAAACGGACCCGATAACCTCACCATCACCCTCGTGGGCGATTTGCTCTATGGGCGCACGGTTCATTCACTCGCCAAGCTCATTAGCTTGTGGGGCGCACAAAATACCAAGCTATGCCTTGTATCACCACCATCGCTCCGTATCCCCGACACGGTATTGGATTTTATCATCAAGCACGGTATTACCGTCCACGAGACCACCGATTTATACGAAGTGCTAGGCGAGACCGATGTGCTATATTGGACACGTATTCAAGAAGAACGTTTTGCCCGCAAAGCCGATTACGAAGCCATTCGGGATAATTTTATCATGACCCCTGCCGTCCTCAACCAAGCCAAGCGCGATGTCATCCTCATGCACCCGCTCCCACGCAAACATGAAATGGGAACACCTCACGACCATGACATACTCGACCAAAATCCGCGTTCCGTATATTTCCAACAGATGGAAAACGGCATGTTTGTGCGGATGGCGCTCATGGCGATGGTCTTAGGGGCAGCTATATGAGCCAAATCGTCATTCATGGTATGGTAGACCCGCATGTGCATCTGCGCGGGATGGAATGGGCGCATAAAGGCACATTTTATTCAGAGACCTGCGCGGCGGTGGCGGGCGGTTATTGGGCGGTGATGGATATGCCCAACACAACCCCACCAACCCTCACCCGTGCGAGCCTAGACCAAAAACTGGGCGAAATCCGCGCCCAAGCCGTATGTGATTGGGGGGTGTATTTTTGTGCCTCATCCACAGGCAATTGGGCGGAATATCCCCAGATATTTACCGATGTATGTGGCATAAAAATGTTCAACAACGACACCACAGGGCATTTATTGGTAGAGGACGCTGCTGTCCGTGATGGGCATTATGCCCATTGGGACAGTGGCAAAATCTTTGCCAACCACGCCGAAAATGAGACATGCGCCCAAATCATCGCGCTAGTGCGAAAATATCGCAAACCCACGCACATCGTCCATGTGTGTACTGCCTATGAGGTGGAACTCATACGCCACGCCAAAGCAGACGGCTTACCGATTACCTGCGGGGTGAGTCCACATCACCTATTTTTGACCGAAAATGATGTTGACCGTTTGGGTGCCTTGGCATGGATGAAACCCACCCTCAAAACCCAAGCCGACCAAGATGCCCTATGGCGCGGAATTGCCGATGGTGTGATTGATGTGGTCGAATCTGACCACGCCCCACACTCACTCACCGAAAAATCATCCGATAATCCGCCCTATGGGGTGACAGGACTCGAAACCACACTCCCACTCATGCTCACCGCTGTCCATGAAGGGCGCATATCGCTGGAAAAAGTAGTGGATTTGGTCGCCAATAATCCGCGTAAAATTTGGGGACTCACCTGCCCACCAGAGACCTATTGCGTGGTAGATATGGATGATTCCCGTGTATTAACCCGCGAGCATTTGCATAGCCTTGTCGGATGGTCACCATTTGAGGGGATGCGCCTACATGGAATCGTCCGCCAGACATGGATTCGTGGCACACAGGTCTATGATGGCGAAAAAATACTGGTAAATGCTGGTTTTGGGGTGAATTTATATGGCTAATTGGCTCAGTAACACTCTTTTGCACACGGGCAAATTTGGCTATCAATTGACCAAGCCGCTACTATTTGGCAAATCGGCGCAAGATGCCCATGAAGATATTTTGCGCGTGCTAACCCAATTGGATAAGAATGCTATCGCACAAACTGCCATCAAGCGATTGCACCAATCATCGTTTAAGTCATATCCTGTGACCATTGGCGGGGTGGATTTACCACACCCGTTCATCCTCGCGGCGGGGTTTGTGAAAGGTCACGGATTCGAGACAGAAGCCGATGCACTCATCACTGGTCGCAAAAAAAATATTATCCCTGGATGGCGTACCATGCCCAACCTTGTGGGTGCAGTAGAGATGGGGTCATTCACTCGCCACCCGCGCATGGGCAATAGTGGCACGGTGATATGGCGCGATATACCCACTCATTCCACCCAAAATCGTGTAGGACTCAAAAATCCGGGAGCAATCGGTGCATCGGCATTTCTGGCGAGTCATAAATCCGATTTACCTACGCTATTTGGCATCAACATCGCGCCATCCCCCAGTGTAAATGACCCACATCAAGAAAAAACCGAGATTTTGGAGGCAATAAGCGCCTTCATCACCAGAGGGGTGCGTCCTACATGGTTCACACTCAATTTAAGTTGTCCAAATACAGAGGATGACCCATCATCGCACCAAACCGAATCTAAAACCCGTGATTTATGTCGTGCTATTTTGGATTTATTGACGTATGAAGTCGGCGGGACAATTCCCCTATGGGTAAAAATTAGCCCCACCCTATCCGATAAACAGTATCGTGTCCTCATGCGGGTTTTTGCCGATGAAGGCGTGAGCGCCGTGATTGCCACCAACACTATCGCTATGCCCTCTCCCGATAATCCGTCTGTGATGGCAGGTGTGGGTGGCGGAAAATTGCACGACCATGCGGTGCGGGTGGCGGGGTTGCTCATGGCAGAAAAAATCACACACGGCTATGCGGTGGATGTGGTCGGATGTGGCGGGGTACAAGACCCTATCAGTTATTATGCGTTCCAGAAAAAAGGCATAACCGCCGTGCAATATTGGTCGGGGATGATATTCAAGACCCCCCTCATGGCGGCGCATATTCTAAGCGAATTAGAGGATAAAATAGACACATGAAAAATCTATCGCAACAAATCGCATCCGATTTAGTCACAATCGGCGCAGTCAAATTCACACCGAATGCGCCTATCCGCTTCAAATCGGGCATTTTATCGCCCGTGTATGTGGATAACCGTATCATCCCCTATTACACCGCCACATGGGAAAAAGTCATCGCCCAATTTATCCATGTTGCCAAACACAATTGTGAGCCGTTTGATGTCATCGCAGGCATCGCCACAGGCGGAATACCCCATAGTGCCGTGCTTGCCTATCAGCTCAAAGCGCCATCGGTTTATGTCCGCAAAGAAGAAAAAGAACACGGGCTAAAAAATCGGGTAGAAGGCGGGGATGTATCGGGAAAACGGGTTTTGTTGGTGGAGGACATGATTACTACTGGCGGAAGCAGTTTATCTGGCGTGACATCCTTACGGGATAGCGGGGCAACCGTGACTGAGTGTGTTGCGATTGTGAGTTATAACTTTCCAGAGGCAAAAACCGCCTTTAGTGAGGCAAATATGACCTTGCATACCCTCACCACCTTCCCCGTTATTTTAGCAGAAGCGCAAGAACTCGGCTTAGTAACTGAACAGACCGCAAATCTTATAACAGATTGGTTATCAGACCCACATGGTTGGGCAAACAGGCAAGGATTATAATGAGTGGCATTGCAAAATACGAAGCACGCGCCAAAGCAATAAATTCATTACTATGTGTGGGACTCGATAGCGATACCGCCCATATCCCCGCACATTTTTCATCACAATTTGCATTTAATCAGTGGATTATTGACCAAACCCATCCCTATGTATGTGCCTATAAGCCGAATATGGCATTTTATGAGGCACAAGGGGCAAAGGGTTGGGACGCATTGGCGCAGACGATGGATTATCTGCACACGCATCATCCCGATATTTTCACGATATGCGATGCCAAACGCGCCGATATTGGCAACACCAACACAGGTTATGTCCGCGCTATTTTCGATGAACTTGGATTCGATGCCATCACCCTACACCCCTATTTGGGCAAAGAAGCACTTATGCCCTTTTTGGAACGTACCGATAAGGTGTCTATCATCCTCTGTCGCACATCTAACCCGCAATCGGGGGAATTTCAGAATTTGACCGTTGGCGATAAGCCGCTTTGGCGGGTGGTTGCGGAGCGTATTGCTACGGGTTGGAATACACATAATAATTGTATGTTGGTCATGGGCGCGACCTATCCACAAGAATTAGACGGCTTGCGCGATGTTATTGGCGATGTGCCACTGCTCATCCCTGGAATCGGCGCACAAGGCGGTGATTTGGCAGGGGTGATACGCTATGGCGTGGCAAAAAATGGTTTAGGCTTAATTATCAACGCCTCGCGTAGTGTGATTTTTTCGCAAAATCCTGACCACGAGGCGCAAACGCTCCAAACTCAAATCAATGATTGTCGTGGATGATAACGTTGATAATGCACATGACCAACAATTTGTGTTCGGCATCGTGTATCCGTGTTTCTAATGTTGGCAAATCATCATCGGGATAAATCGGCACGACCACCGTACCGATGACTTCCCCCCTATCCACTTGCGGGATGACATAATGCACCATGCACCCCGTTTCATCAATCATCCCCTTCTGATACGCATCAAATGCCCGTTCAATGGCATTTGTGCCAATGAAATAATTGGGCAAGGCGGGGTGAAGGTTAATCACTCGTTTGGGGAATTGGTCTAAAAATACGGGTGATAAAATGTGCATCCAACCCGCCAACACGATTAAATCTGGGGCGTATGGTTTGATTTTCTCGGCTAAATCGGCATCATATTCAGGACGGTCTTTGCCCGCATCCTTATAGGTCTTGAGCGGAAAATATAGGGTGGGAATCCCTGCGTTTTCTGCCCGCACCAGCCCATACGCATCCTTGCGATTGCTCACCACCAGCATAATCTCGGCTTTCAGATACCCAACCCCAATCGCATCCATGATGGCTTGCAGATTTGTCCCGCTACCAGAAACCAGCACCACCAATTTTTTCATCGAATAGATACCTCGCCACCACCCGCCACCATATCGCCCACGCGAGTGAGTTCTGGCAATAATGCCTGTGCTTTTTCTTGTTGGTCGGGTGGAATCACCACCAACATCCCCAATCCCATATTAAATACATGAAACATTTCGTCATCGGGGATATTGCCCACGCGCTGAATCCTACCAAAAATGGGTAATTCATACCATGAACCACGATTGATTATGGCAGAAATCCCGTCTGGGAAAATACGAGGAAAATTATCCACAATCCCCCCACCTGTGATATGTGCCAATCCGCGCACATCCACATTACCCGCCCACAGGGTTTGTATCTCGCGCAAATACGGACGATGCACCGCAAGTAGCGCCTCACCGATAGATTGCCCACCGAGTTCTGCTTGTGGCACAGTCCAATCCAACTCTGCCAGCACTTTACGCGCCAATGAATACCCATTCGTGTGCAATCCCGTAGATGCCAGCGCCAGCACCACATCACCCTCACGGATGCGTGAGCCATCTAGCAGACGGGGTTTATCTACCACGCCGACAATTGTCCCCGCCAAATCCACCTCACCATCCCGATATACACCGGGCATTTCTGCCGTCTCACCACCGAGTAAGGCACACCCCACCCCAAGACACGCCACAGCACATCCATTAACAATCATCGCAATTTGTTCTGGATGCAATTTTGATGAGGCGACATAATCCAGAAAAAATAGGGGTATCGCACCTTGTACCAAAATATCATTCACACAATGATTGACCAAATCTTGCCCAATCGTACCCCACTGATTCATCTTAGAGGCAACCATCGTCTTTGTGCCAACACCATCAGTAGAGGCGACTAATATCGGTGACACCAAGTTTTTGAGCGCATCCACCGCAAATAATCCGCCAAAATTACCCGTGTCCGATAATACCTGTGGCGTATAAGTAGCACGAATAGCTTCTTTCATCAGGTCAACGGCTTTTTGCCCTGCGGATATATCCACACCCGCCGATGCGTAGGTGTTATTGGTCATAGTAGCCCTCCTGCGGTGCGTCCAATATCATTGCGATAGTGCATTTTATCAAAGTGGATATGTGCAATATTGGCATACGCCACATCCAACGCAGATTTGAGCGTGTCGCCAATCGCAGACACCGTCAGCACCCGCCCACCAGATGTTATTATTTCCTGCTGACTATGCGATGTCCCTGCGTGGAATATCATCACATCACCAGATACTCTATCCAAGCCTGTTATCGGCAATCCTTTGGGATAACTCGCAGGATACCCACCCGATGCCAGCACCACTGTCGCACAAAAGGCATTTTTCCAGCGAACGGTAAGGTCAGATAAGCATCCATCAATGCACACGGTCAAAATCTCATATAAATCGGTGTCTAGCAGGGGCAAAATCACCTGTGTTTCTGGGTCGCCAAACCGCGCATTATATTCCAACACCTTTTCCCCGTCTGCTGTGAGTATCAGTCCCGCATAAAGTATCCCCACAAATGGCGTGCTACGTTCTGCCAACGCATCCAACATCGGTTGCATGATGGTTTTTTCGATATGTGCCAAATCATCGGGAGATAAATCGGCTATCGGGGCAAATGCGCCCATCCCACCCGTATTCGCGCCATTATCACCGTCTAACGCCCGTTTATGGTCACGCGCAGGGGGCATTAGCGAGACCGTTTTGCCATCACAAAATGCCAGTACAGAGGCTTCTACCCCATAGAGACGTTCTTCAATGATAATTTTATCCGATGCCGTTCCAAATCCGCCCGTATGGACGATAAAATTGAGCGCCTCTTCTGCCTGTGCCAGATTATCACATACCACCACACCCTTACCCGCCGCCAATCCATCGGCTTTGACCACCACAGGATGTTGGCATGTCTGGAGATATGCCCGTGCAGAGGCTTCATCAGCAAATTCGGCATATTGGGCGGTGGGGATGTTTTTTTCTATCATGATTTGTTTGGCAAAGGCTTTGGATGATTCAATTTGTGCCGATGCTTTCATGGGTCCAAACACGCGCAAGCCCAATTTTTGCAATTCATCGGTCAAGCCCATTGATAGTGGCACTTCTGGTCCCACGACCACCATATCAAACGGATTGTCACGGGCAAATGCGACCAATGCAGGAATATTTTCTGGCGCTATAGCGACATTTTGCCCAAATTGCGCTGTGCCTGCATTACCCGATGCAATGACAATTTCACCCACATGAGCCGATTTTTTCAGTGACCATGCGAGGGCGTGTTCACGCCCTCCATTGCCAATAATCAATACACGCGCTTTACTCATTATTTAGACCGTCCCCATGCGCCCAATATCGCCACACGCCCTTCTTGTTCCTCAAATAACCATGAGGGGATAGCGACAGGATATTCACCAGAAAAACACGCATTGCAATGCCCCGCGCCATTGCGTTCTTGCACACCTTCCATAACCGCTTTAGATAATCCCTCTGTGCTAAGATACGCGAGGCTATCCGCACCAATTTGCCGACAAATTTCGTCTATGGAGTGCTTATAGGCAATCAGTTGGTTATAGGTCGCCATATCAATCCCCATAAAGCATGGATGGCGCACAGGTGGCGATGATACGCGCACATGCACCTCTTTTGCCCCGCCATCGCGCAATAATTTCACCAATGGACCCGATGTATTGCCACGCACAATCGAATCATCCACCAAGACAATCCGCTTACCCTCCAGATTTTGCACCAGTGGGTTATATTTGAGATGCACACTATTTTTGCGGAGTTGGTCATCTGGTTGAATAAATGTCCGCCCAATATAACGGTTTTTGGTCAACCCTTCGGTATATGGCAAGCCCGATTCCAACGCATAGCCAATCGCCGCGGGGGTGGCAGAGTCTGGCACACCAACCACAATATCGGCATCCACAGGCGATTCGATAGCGAGTTGTCGTCCCAACCGTTGGCGCACATTATGAACATATTGACCCTCCAGTTGGCTATCTGGACGGGCAAAATACACATATTCAAAAATACACATGGCACGTTTTTGTGATTGCTTGCCCACAATGGACTGAACACCATTATCATCAATGCGGACAATTTCACCGGGTTCAATCTCACGGATAAATTCCGCGCCGATGGTGGATAGGGCGCATGATTCCGATGCCAATACATAGCCATCATCGCCCAATTTGCCTAAGCACAACGGACGCAATCCCAAATTATCACGCACCCCATAAATGGCATTGCGCGTGAGAATGGTGAGCGAATACGCTCCTTCTGCCATTTGCATCATCGCTTTAATACGATGTTGCCACAAATCGAGATAATCGCCATCAATATCCAAATAATCGCCATCGAGCCATGTTTCTGGGGGAGCGGCGAGCATTTGTGTAATCACTTCGCTATCCGTGGTGGATGATAACCCCACCCCACGCTTGAGCAACATCTGGCGGAGTTGGAGTGTATTGGTCAAATTACCATTATGTGACACGCCCAACGGACCATCTATAGATTCAATCAGATAGGGGGATGTATTTCGTAACCCCACCCCACCAGTGGTTGAATACCGATTATGCCCAATGGCGATATGCCCCTCTAATGGTTTGAGATGCTCCTCATCAAAAACTTGCGAGACCAGCCCCATGCCCTTATGAACATATGCGACTTGACCATCACTGGTGACAATGCCCGCGCCCTCCTGACCCCGATGTTGTAACGCATATAGGGCAAAAAAGGTGAGCCGTGCGACATCACGGCTACGCGCATAGATACCAAAAACGCCACATTCTTCTTTGGGTTTATCGTCATCATACGGCATGATTAAATCAGATTGGTGCATAGTTTGTGGTTGCCTCTTTTTTTGTGATTAAACGATGGGTGTTGTTATGGTGATGCCAATGGCGTATATATTCGCGCCCACTATCTCTCAAAATATGCCTGCATATTTTTTTTGATGCGTTCTGCAATCGGCATATCGCCCATCACAAACGCCCGTTTGGTCAATTGCTCATACGCACGGATATACCGATGTGCCACCTGTGCGATAAATTCATCTGGCATCACAGGCGGTATGCCCTCGCCCTTATAGCCCCGTTCTGCAAACCATAGGCGCAAATATTCTTTATCAAAATGCTCTGGGTTAATGGGGCTATCCGCATAACTCAATTTTACCCAATACCGACTCGAATCGGGCGTATGGATTTCATCTATCAACGTCAATTGCCCATTAATCGTGCCAAATTCATACTTGGTATCCACCAAAATCAGACCCGCCTCATGCGACAATTGTTGCCCACGCGCAAATAATGCCAGCGCGACCTGCTCAATTTGCTCCCATAATGCGGTGGGGACAATTTGCTGGTCAATAATGTCATCACGGGTAAGCCGTTCATCATGTCCGCCATCGGCGGCTTTGGTAGTAGGCGTGATAACAGGTGTTGGCAGACGGTCATTTTTTTTCATGCCATCAGGCAATGTTATGCCGTATGGGGTGCGTTCTCCATTGGCATACATCGTCCACATAGATGTGCTGGTGACACCTGTCAAATGCCCGCGCACAACCACCTCTACAGGCAACGAAACCGCTTCTCTGGCAACCGTGACATTCACATCGGGCGCATCTATCACATGATTTGCCACAATATCGCGGGTTTGCTCAAACCACCATAGGCTCAGTTGATTCAACACCTGCCCTTTATACGGAATGAGTCCCAATACACGGTCAAATGCCGATATACGGTCTGTGGTGATGAGAATACGCTTATCGCCTAGTGCATAACTATCGCGCACCTTGCCACTGATTTTATCCCCCACACCATCCAATGTAACACCATCCAACGCATGAGGAATTGCCAATTGCAATTGGTCGAGTGTCACCATCATGCGCCCCCATTCACGGCTTCGCGGATACGTATCGCCATATATTTGGCGCGTTTTGGCGCTGTCCCCACATGCGCCCCCGCATCTAATAATTCTGGGATTTCTTCTTTTTGGATGAAAAGCAAAATCCGTTCATCCGCCATGAGCAAATCTTTGAGGGGATTTTGTTCCCCTTTACGAATCGCATCCCACGCCTGCAAACTACGCTCACGAATGACCTCATGTAACTCTTGACGATTCCCCCCCCGCTTAGATGCTTTCATGAGGAGGCGTTCTGTGGCGGCAAATACGCCGTATATCTCGACATTTTTACGGATTCCAAAGTCATCTATCCGCAAATTTTTGAGGATTTTATATGCCCGTGATAAGATTTCGTCTGTCGCTAAAAACCCCTCTGCCAAAATAATCCGCCGATTGGCAGAGTCGTCTAATGTGCGTTCTAGCAAGGAATGGGCGGCATTATCCCACGCCACACGGGGCAATGTCGCCACATATCGTGCCAAACTATCTATATTTTCGGCATTAATGGGGTTACGCTTAAATGGCATCGCAGATGACCCCACCTGCTTCGAGCCAAACGGCTCGGCCCATTCACCAAAGGGTGGCGATTGCAACAAGCGCACATCAAACGCCAACCGATACAGCGTCATAGCGATGCTTGCCAGACTATTCATCACATCCCAATCTTGACGACGAGGATAAGTTTGGTGGGCAATTAGGAACGGGTCTAACCCCAACGATTGCATAATATCGGCTTCCATCATATCGGGTGTGAGTGCGGTATCGTGCAATAATTCGTCATAAGAGGCGGCAGTCCCCACCGCCCCCTTAAAGCCTTTTCCGCGCAAATCGACAGTGACCCGTTTGAGCGCACCATAATCTGCCAGCAAATCTTGGGCATAATTCGCCAGCCGATACCCAATTGTGGTGGGTTCTGCGGGTTGCAAATGCGTGAACGCCATACACACATGGTCGGCATGGGCATCTATCATATCTGCGAGGAGCGATAGCACTTTTTCGGTTTGCCCAATAATCAGCGTGAGCGCCTCTTTGAGCCGTATGGCATCGGCATTATCTTCTATATCCATACTAGTCGCGCCAAGATGGATGATACCGCCCGCATTGGGGGCTTGTTCGGCAAAAACACGTAATTCTGCCATGAGGTCATGTTGAATTTCTGCCTCAATCGCATGGGCGCGGTCTATATCCACCGCATCTTGATGTGCGCGGAGTTCCCCGACTTGCTCATCGGTCACAAATCCCGCTTTGACCTGTGCTTGTGCTAATGCCACCCATACCTTGCGCCACAAACGGCGTTTATGGGCATCTGACCACACCACCCGCATGGATTCACTGCCATAGCGCCATGTGAACGGGCTTAAAAATGTCTCATGCGAAAAAGACAATTTATTCATCCTTTCCAATTGAGGACACGCTATAGCGTGTCCCTACAATCACCATCTTATTTCGGTTATAGGGACGGCATACATGCCGTCCGCGCATATTCATCGTGTGGTTATTAGGCATATTTAATCCCATTCTGGAAGATGCGTAAGCCCGTCATACCCACCTCATTCCGTCCAAAGCGTGGATGTTGCCATGCAAAAATATGATTTTCTGGATGAGGCATGAGTCCAAAGACATTGCCTTGTGCGTTACATAACCCTGCAATATCCGCCATCGCCCCATTGGGGTTATACGGATACGGCGCAGGATTGCCCTGCCCATCCACATAGGTGAGTGTCGCTAGTCCATCATCCCACAGACGATTGAGTGTGGCTTCATCACGCGCCATCACGCGTCCCTCACCATGTGCTATCGGCACATAGAGCAGGTCATCTATCCCTTGTGTGAATAGACATTGACTATATGAATTTACTTTGAGATACACCCACCGACATTCAAACCGACCTTGTTCGTTATAGGTCAGTGTCACATCACGCGGAGAGGTCGCATACGGCAAAATACCCGTCTTGACCAATGTCTGAAAACCGTTGCATATCCCCAAAACGGGACGACCTTCATCCACAAATTGCGTGAGGGTATCGCCAAATTGTTCGCGCAAATCCAACGACCATAACACGCCCGCGCCCAAATCATCACCATAAGAAAACCCACCAGGGATAATAAGCATGTGATAATCTAGCAGGCGCTTATTGCCATGTATAATTTCGTTGATATGGATAATTTCGGGGTCGCCCCCCGCCAATTCACATGCCAATAACGCATCTCTATCGCGGTTTGTGCCATTGGCATGGAGCAATAGCACTTTGGGTTTGCCCGTTTTTGCCGATGCAGTACGTGAAAAAGGTTGCGCCGATTTTTGTGCTATACGCGGTTGTTGGTGTTGGGCGGGTAATTTTTCTGATACACCACGCCAAGCCCCTTCTAACGCCTCTACAGAGATGGTATGAACACTTTCACCGATAGTCATACGCAATTCTGGCTTGTGTATGACCACACCCAAATAATTTAGTGAACAATCGGCAAAATGAGATTCAACAGCAGAACGATATTCGGGTTTCACTTCGATGATAAAGCGTGTGAGCGATTCAGAAAATAGCATCCACGCCTCTGCCACTGTCACATCTGCGCCCAAACGTCCACCAATGCACATTTCCGCAAGTGCCACCGCTAATCCGCCTTCGCTCAGGTCATGGCATGATTCAATCCATCTATTTTGAATTGCCACATGCAATTGTCTCAGTGTCGCAAGCGGGTTTTTGGCCGGTTGCGGGGCAGTTCCGCCATGTTGCCCATATAATAAGGCATAATGGCTTCCGCCAAATTCCTGCCATGTCTGACCAATAAGAAACAACCGATTATCAGCATTTTTTAAGTCCATTGTGCAGGTTTTTTCCACATCTGGCACAATTCCTACCGCCGAAATAACCAATGTTCCCGGAATGGCGTGACGTTGACCATCCTCGCCCACATATTCGTTATTCAGGCTATCTTTGCCACTGACAAACGGCGTGCCGTATGCCAATGATGCCGAATAGCACCCCTGCAAACAACGTACTAATCCGCCCAATCTATCGGGCAATTGCGTATTCCCCCACGAAAAATTGTCGAGTATTGCCACTTGGTCGGGGTCTGCTCCCACCGCCACAATATTCCGCATGGCTTCATCTACCGATGCCCATGCCATCGCATACGGGTCAATTTCACCATATAGCGGATTAAACCCATTAGATAGCGCCACCGCCTTTTTGCTCCCCGCACGGATAGTATCTAACGGGGCAATCACAGCGGCATCGCTTGGGGCATGGTTATCCACCCCGACCAATGGCTTAATCGCTGTGCCACTGCCAACCTCATGGTCATATTTTCGGATAACATCCTCTTTACTGCGGATAGACGGCATATTCAGCAATCTGAGCAGGATGTCGGTAGGGTTATCGTTAAACGACTCACCAACCGTATTATTGACTGGTGCAGATTCCCACACAGCTTGTAATTGACGGCGTGGGATGCCCGTATGCAGAAAATCCATCGTCATATCACCCACAAGTTTTTCACCATAATACAGAGTAAGCCATCCTGTGGGGGAAAATGTGCCGATAACCACCGCTTCAACATCTTGACCATCGCTAATCGCCTTAAATGCGTCCCAATCTTGTGGTTTCACTGCCAGCACCATGCGTTCTTGCGCCTCACTGAGCCAAATTTCCCACGGGCGCAATCCCGCATATTTGAGGGGGACATCTGCGAGTTGCACCGTTGCGCCAAGTTCTGCGCCCATTTCGCCCACTGCCGATGACAAGCCACCCGCCCCGCAATCGGTAATGGCGGTATACAAACCCGCATCACGCGCCCGCAAGACCACCTCTTGCACTTGCTTTTCGTGAATCGGATGCCCAATCTGCACCGCCCCACCAGACAGGGTGGCAGTGGTGTTATCCATCTCCATACTGCTAAATGTTGCACCACGCAGACCATCGCGCCCGGTGCGCCCACCAATCACCACAATATAATCACCCGCTTCTGCCACATTGCGATGTGACCCATGAGGCAAAATACCCAAACATCCACAAAATACCAATGGGTTAGCCGTGTATTTATCGTGATAAAAAATCGCACCGTTCACTGTGGGGATACCCATTTTATTGCCATAATCTTCGATACCTGCCACCACACCACTCGCCACTTTGCGCGGATGAATGACATTATCGGGCAATTGGCTCATGGGCAAATCGGGCGTGCCAAAAAACAAAATGTCGGTGTTGGCAATCGGACGGGCAGATACACCCAACACATCCCGAATCACCCCACCAGACCCCGTATTTGCCCCACCAAACGGTTCTAATGCCGATGGACGGTTATGGGTCTCTACTTTGAAAGCCACATCATAGGTGTCGTCAAATTTGATAATGCCTGCGTTATCTACAAAAGCAGAATATACCCAATCTTTATTGAGTTGGTCAGTCGCAGACCGCAAATAAGTCTTGAGCAATCCGTCTATCGTTTGGGTGACCGATGGGCTATCGGCTGGCGCATCGGGTGCGGGACCGGTATAGGTGATATGCGCCTTAAATGTCTTATGCACACAATGTTCGCTCCATGTCTGTGCCAACATTTCCAGCTCGGCATCGGTGGGGTCACGGTCAATATCCACAAAATAAGCCCGTATCGCCTTCATTTCGTTAATATCCAGCGATAAACGACGTTCCGTGCTAATTTTCATCAATTCGACATCATCAGCATCTTTGAGGAGGACAGTTTCTACCGTGTCATCCACCGCCTGCACAGGCACAAATGGCGGAGTGATAGGGTCATCTATGGCATAGCGTTGAATAAGTGGGTTAGAAAAATGGGACTGCGCGAGGCGCATGAGGTCATCATCGGCAAATTCATCCACAAAAACAAATCGTGTCCCTGTCGCCACCCGTTCTAATCCATCAATACCCAAGACGCGCACCGCACGCGATAAACTTTCGGCGGCGGGGTCTGTGACACCTGCTTGGAGGGTTATATCGAGGCTATGGGTCATGTTGAGTGGGCTATAGGGGGCATTGATAGAAAAAGATTCGGTAACAGGGTCTGTGAGGAGTTGCGTGCAGATGGTGTGCAAATCTGCTTCGCCTAAATCCCCCTGTAAGAAAAATAATCGAGATGGGATGACAATTTTGTCACTGTCTGGCAAATGTTGACTATGAAGCGTATTATGCCACACATCCACGCGGGTAATGGTGGCGGATGGCGGGGTGGGGTGTGCTAGTTGGTTTTTTATCATCAATCCTACTCATGAAATGTTCATCAGAAAATGAACTCTTTTGCAGATTATCAGAGCATAATTTGAACACATCCATGTCTAAATGTAAAGGAACATCCATTATGAATTCTACATCTATCAAAACCCATGTCTACGAAAAGCGCAGTGTGATAAATACCACCATGACAGACATGCTCGCTTTTCACTCTTCACCCAAAGCCCTGCCAAAGCTCACCCCCCCACCCCTCTTTGTGCAAATCAATGGCGAATGGATAAAATCGCTCACCGAAGGCGACCTCAAATTTACTTTGTGGTTTGCGGTTATCCCCATTCGTTGGCACGCCCGTCACGAGACGGGTCCCATCGAAACATCTTTTGCCGATGTGATGATAGATGGACCCATGGGCTATTGGCGACATGAACACATTTTTGAAACAGTTAAAGGCGGAGTATCGCTCACTGATAGGGTGACACTCGGACATAAGAGTGGGATTCGGGGAATTTTGACCCGTCTGATGTTCGATGGCATCCCGTTACGCTTCTTATTTTTCTATCGGCACATGCAGACCAAACGTGCCTTAAGCAAAAAATAACCCCTTGCTCATTTTTTCACATTATCATAGGAGCTATATTCGTATCGTTCAAAATTTTCAGAAAATAATATATGCCAAACAAAATCATTGTCATTGGTGCAGGTGTTGGTGGATTAACCACCGCCGCATTGCTCCAACAAGCAGGCTATAGTGTCACCGTCCTAGAAGCGCAGTCGTATGCAGGCGGATGTGCCAGCACCTTCACGCACAAGGGATTTCGGTTTGAATCTGGCGCGACAGTGGTCGGTGGCTTTCAGCCCAACGGACCGCACGCCCTTGTCGGTGATATGCTCGACCTCACATGGCGCGTCAAAGCACATGACCCCGCATGGGTGACACATTTGCCCAATAGGTCAATCGCCCTCACCGCCGATAATACCGATGTGCTAAAAAAATTCCCAGAAACAAAAAAGTTTTGGGAGCAACAAACTCGCATCGCCTCTATTGCGTGGTCACTATCGGCACAGGGTTTGCCCTTTCCACCCCGTAGCGTGGCAGAAGTGGCACAATTGGTCAAAGTGGGCATCAAAAATTTTCCGCGAGATTTGCAAATTATCCCGTTTGCCTTTAGCACCGTATACGATTGGTTGCGCTGGCACGGACTCCATAAAAATGACGAATTTGCCCGATTTTTAGATGCCCAATTGCTCATCTCTGCCCAAACGACCACCCGTCATGTCAATGCGCTATATGGCGCAACTGCGTTAGATTTGGCGCGACAAGGCGTGTATCACATCGAAACAGGCATCGGTGGCGTTGCCGATACATTGATAGAAAAACTCGAATCACTCGGTGGGAGCATCCACTACAAGCATCGTGTGACCAAAATTGAGATGAAAGGCGGGCGGGCAGTCGGGGTCTGGACACAAAAAGGGCGCAAAGGCAAAGAGCAAACTTTTTTCGATGCCGATTTTATCATCGCCAACACCACCCCATGGGATGTGAACGAATTGCTCGGTGAAAATAGCTCGCGTGGACTCAAACGCGAATCCACACACCGCAAATTGGGATGGGGTGCGTTTGTATTGCATGTGGGCGTAGATGCCTCTGCCATATCAGACGGATTTCCAGACCATCACCAACTGATTGCCGATATGACCAGTCCGTTGGGCGAGACCAAGAGTATTTTTATGTCCCTATCACCCACATGGGACACATCCCGCGCACCTGTGGGGCAACGCGCCATGACCATCACGACACATACCAATGTCAGCCAATGGTGGGAATTACTCAAGACCGATGAAAGCGCCTATTATGCCCAAAAAGAGGTCTATACAAAAAAAATCCTCGCGCAAATAGAGCGCATTTTGCCCAATTTTCAAGACCACCTCACCCTAACCCTACCGGGGACACCCGTCACCTATCAGTTTTATACCGATAGGCACATGGGCATGGTGGGCGGTTTTCCGCAGACATCGCTATTTAAGGCACGGAGTCCGCGCACAGGCATCGCCAATATTCGGCTGGTGGGAGATTCGATTTTTCCCGGACAATCCACTGCAGGCGTGAGCTTGGGCGCGATTCGTGTCGCACAAGATGTTCAACGTGTTATGCCCATCCGCCACAATCAAGCATCGCTCATCGCCCATGAGGTGCAATCATGACATCCGCTCCTGTCATCGTATGGTTTCGGCGAGATTTGCGCCTACATGACCATCTGCCATTGCATAATGCCATGCAAACAGGGTTGCCAATTATCCCGCTATTCATCTTTGACCCCGCTATCCTAAATAGCAAACGCATAAGCCACGCCCGCTTAGAATTTATGCTGGGTGCAATCCAAGCTCTGCGCGATGACCTACAAGCAGTTGGCGGAAATTTACTCATCCAACATGGCAATCCCGCCGATATTTTGGGGGACATCATCACAAAAACAGGCGCAACGGCATTATTTTATGGCATAGATTACACCCCTTATGCCCGCCAGCGTGATGAAGCCCTTAGCCAATCATTGAATATCGCCATTCACCTCAGTCATGACCGTTTGCTCGTTCCGCCCCACACCATCGCCACCGATGCGGGAAAACCATACACCGTATTCACCCCATTCAAGAATAAATGGCGCAAATTAGAAAAATTGCCATGCGTAGATATATCCCTCTCCCCACAACACTTTTTTGATACTAGCCAGTTCCCGTCTGCACGCTTTCCAGAAATACGTGTGCATGATGTGGAAATTCCCCTTGCGACATCTACAGAAGGGCAAAATCGCCTCACAAATTTCATGCACCGCGCCATATATGCGTATGCCGATGGACGAAATATGCTAGGCAATCCACATAATAATCCAAAAACGCAGACCAGTTTTTTATCCCCTTATATCCGCTTTGGATTGGTCTCCACACGCGAAATTTATTGGGCATCTCGACTCGCTTATGAAGCCACACCATCCACAGAAAAACACGATTCGGTCGGTGTTTTTGTGGATGAAATTATTTGGCATGAATTTTATACACACATCCTCTGGCATTTTCCACACGTCAAAACAGGTAGTTTCAATCAAAAATTTGATGCGATGCGATGGGCAGATGACCAAGAGGCATTTTTGGCGTGGTGTGAAGGGCGCACAGGCTATCCTGTAGTAGATGCCTCCATGCGCCAATTAGTCACAACAGGTTGGATGCACAACCGTGCGCGGATGATTGTAGCCAGTTTTTTGACCAAAGATTTATTGATAGACTGGCGACTCGGTGAGCAGTTTTTTATGCAACACCTCCTCGATGGCGATACCGCCGCTAATAATGGCGGCTGGCAATGGTCGGCAGGCACAGGCACAGATGCACAGCCATTTTTCCGTATCTTTAATCCTGTCACCCAATCAGAGAAATTTGACCCCTCTGGCGACTTTATCCGCCACTGGCTACCAGAACTTGCCGATGTGCCAGATAAATATATTCATGCACCCCATACCATGTCCAATCCACCAAAAGGCTACCCTGCACCTATTGTCGAACACGATATTGCGCGTAAAATAGCACTTGAAGCACATGCACAATTAAAAAAAGAGGATACACAATGAAAAAATTATTTTTGCTAATGACTGTTTTTTGTTTATTAACCGTGAGCAATATCATTGCCCAAGACACATTTCCCGCACAAGACCTAGCCGACCCGGATGGTGCATTTATCACACTAGATGGCATCGAATTTTATTATATCGCACGCGGAGATGAATCTGCCCCTGTGGTGATGTTATTACACGGGTTTGGCGGGTCTACTTTTACATGGCGCGATAATATGGATGCGTTGGTAGAGGCAGACTATCGGGTGATTGCCTATGACCGTCCACCATTTGGCTTATCCGATAAAACGGCTAATCTGGATTTATCGGCATCTACCCAAGCCGACCAAGCCATTGCCCTCATGGACGCACTCAATATCGAAACAGCGACATTCATCGGGCATAGTGCGGGTGGCGGGGTCAGTTCATTTGTCGTGGCGAATTATCCAGAACGAGTAGATGCGGTAGTATTTGTGGCGGGTGCGGTGGCTGTTCCATCTACCAATCCAGAAAGCACCCCTGCCCCAAGTGGCGGTGGCTCACCCATTGGTGGCATCGCAGAAATGGCATCAAACCTAGACCCCAATTCACCCGCCTCGCGCAATCTTGTGCGCTTGTTTCTGACACCAGAACGCTTCTTTGGCATCCTCGCAGGGGCATATCACCCCTCGTTTGAAGTCACCCAAGACATCAGAGACGGCTATTCACGGGTGCTATTGGTCGAAAATTGGGAAGCGGGACTCATCTCGTTATTTCAAGCGCGTGAAGGCGGTATGCCAATGGATTTTGAGGCATTTGCCCAATTCGATAAGCCCATCCTCATCATTTGGGGTGAAGAAGATACATGGGTGCCAATGGCGCGTGGTGAAGCCATTCATGCGTTCTTCTCACAATCACAATTCATTATCTATCCCAATGTGGGACACATGGCGATGGAAGAAGCCACTGAGCAATTTAACACAGATGTAATCGCATTTTTAGCAACCGTTTATTCAGAATAGGAAAAATTCATGACCGAAAGACTCACTGTGGGGGATAATGCCCCAAATTTAGAACTCATCAATAGCGAAGAAAAACCCGCCTTGTTATCAGATATTTGGGCAAAAGGCAACACGGTTATCACCTTTTTGCGTCACTTTGGCTGACTGTTCTGCCGCGATTGGTTAGCTCAGTTGGAGCTACATAAAGACAAACTTATCGAAGCCAATTTACAAGTCGTGAGCATCGGCATTGGCGAGGCAAAACATGCCGCCCGTTATTGCCCAAAACTTGCACCCAGCCTCATCTGTCTTGTCCCAGAAGCGGGTGGCGATAGCGCCCACCGCGTGTATGGACTGCGTGATGCCACTGGCAAGCAAGTAGCAAACCCAGAAACCGGTAAAATTGCGCTCAAAAATGCTCTAAAAGGCAATTTTGGCGGTATTCCCTCTGGCAATGTTCAAATGATGCCAGGGACATTCATCGTCAATCCAGAGGGCAAAGTTATTTTTGCCTATTATAGTGACCATATAGCCGACCATCCAGAAATAGATGATTTAGTCGTGGCTGTGAGATAAGGAAAATATCTATGCCTTACGCATTAATCTGGGGCGCATCGGGTGGGATGGGAAGTGCCATCACAACACTCCTAAAAAATAAAGGCTGGTCTGTCTTTGGCGTGGCGCGGGATGAATCAAAAATCCCCGCCATTGCCGATGGTCATTTCACCTGTGATGCCAACGACCCCGCCTCATTTGACCAAGCAGTGAGCCTGATAGCCAGACAAGCAGATGGCATAGACCTGATGGTTTATGCCATTGGGGGTATCAAAGCGAATCTTATCGAAAAAATGCCATTAGAAGATTGGCAATCAACCTTTAATATCAACCTGCATGGGGCATTTTATGCCACCCGTGCGGGTTTAGACCTCATGAACAAAGATGGACACCTCATGTTTATTGGGGCATATCCAGAAAAAATCATCCTACCACGCATGAGCGCCTATACATCGGCTAAGAGCGCACTTGCCTCTTATGTAAGTATCCTCAGAAAAGAACAACGCAAACTCAAGGTGACATTGGTACGTCCGCCCGCCGTGAATACCCCCTTCTGGGTTAATGTCCCTTTCAATATGCCAGATTATGCCCTATCAGCCCAATCAGTTGCAGAAAGTGTTTATCTCCATTATGATAAAGGTATTGGCGAAGAATTAAATTTATAATCCCTGAAATCATCTCATATTCATTGTCAAATACAGAGCCTCTCATAACCTTCTCATTGCTAATTCATCCAAATCTATGGCAGTCTCTTAATAATTCAGAGGTACTAAGAGATGCTCCACACACAAAGAGAGTAACCAATGACGTTGCAATTTCAACACACATGGGAATATCGGCTAGTGACATGGGCAGAAGAAGCCTTGCAAAATGCCCTTCCTATGCCACATATTAAAGCCGATGACCTTGCGCTCAAACATGCCTATAAGCATTGTAGTGATGTGACAAAAATTCATAGTCGCACCTTCTATATTGCTTCTGGTTTATTACCCCCAGAAAAACGGCAAGCGGTGCGGGCGCTATACGCTTTTTGTCGTGTGACAGATGATATTATTGACAAAAATGACGATGCTAGTCGTCGTGGCACAGACCTTGAGGCATGGCGTGAACGCATCGAAGCCGCCAATCCACCCCACGATGACCTCGTGGCATTGGCATGGGCAGATGCGCGGTCAAAATTTAATGTTCCCAGTGGATATGCCACCCAATTGATTGATGGGGTCAAGCAAGACCTCGCTAAGACCCGTTATGCCACATTTGATGAATTGGCAGAATATTCGTATGGAGTCGCCTCTACAGTAGGGCTTATGGCGATGCACATCATCGGATTCACCAATGAAGAAGCCATCCCCTATGCGGTAAAATTGGGGGTAGCCTTGCAAATCACCAATATTCTGCGTGATGTTGGCGAAGATTGGCGAGGTGGTCGGTTGTATTTGCCACAAGATGAACTCACAGCCTTTGGCTTGGATGAAACCCGTTTCGATACCCATATCCTAGATGATAAATGGCGCAAATTTATGCGTTTTCAGATTGACCGCAACCGCAAACTCTATCAAGACTCATGGCAAGGTATTGCCATGCTTAATCCCGATGGTCGGCTGGCGATAGGTGCGGCGGCAGAATTGTATAAAGCCATTTTGACCAATATAGAGGCAAACGACTATCGTGTCTTTGACCGTCGTTCACATATTAGCACACTCGGCAAAGTCTCACGGATTCCGCGCATTTGGTGGCGGATTCGCAATACACGCGCATCATAGAAGAGGATTTATGACCTACTTTGGCTTTTTAGCACGGTTTGTTGTTATACCCTTGCTCATCATTCGTTGGCTTATTTGGCGAGATAACCAAAAAAATAAAAATTTACCCGAAGCGCTCACCAGTTGGGATGCAGAAAAAGCCCTCATCGGACATTCTGCGGTGGCATTGACCTATACGACCATCTGGGATAATTATCTGGTGGCGACCAAAGTATGGGGTTATGACCCCAAATTGGTCACAGGTTTGCGCTTGGCTTGGGTCCCAATTGAAGAATACACCTTTTTTGTGTTGCAACCCCTTCTCACAGGGTCTTTTTTGCAATATGTCATGCGCCGTATGCCCCCATCCGATGCGCCCTATTCACAAGACCCCAAACCGCGTTTATTGGCGACAGGGGCATTAGGGGTGCTATGGTTGGCATCACTCCGCAAAATGTTTGAGGGCAAACCAAAAAACACCTACCAAAGCCTCATCATGGCGTGGGCATTGCCCCCTGTGATGTTGCAAACGGCTTTTGGTGGAGATATTATGTGGCGCAACCGCAAGGCAATTCTCACCACAATTTTGGCATCCACCGCCTATTTGGGGGTGAGTGATTCGTTGTCTATCGGTGAAGGCACATGGGGCATCAATCCAGAAAAAACTATCGGTGTGGATGTCATCCCAAATTTGCCATTTGAGGAATTTTTCTTTTTCTTCATCACCAATGTATTATTGACCTTTGGCGTGACGCTCGTCATGGCAAAAGAGAGCGAAAATCGTCTGCCTGCACCACTACGAAATGGCTATTATAAATTCAAAGCCCGTTGGCTTAAACGAGGGTAATCTATGTCTGATATTTGGGAATTTAACCGCACCCTCACAGGTCGGCTGATGAACATCAATTTGGTGAATTTAGAATTCGGTCGCCAATTGATGAAAAACAAAAATCCGTTTTGGCGCGGATTTGGCACACAAGCCGTTGCATGGGCAGTGATTAATATTGGCATCGCGCTCATTGGCAAAATTGGTACAAATAAGCGTATCGACAGTTTACCAGACCCGTATGATGACACGGTAATGCGTGGCGAAGCACGTAACTTACGCCGTATTCTGCTCATCAACACTCCCCTGAATTGGCTATACATGCTCGGTGGTTATCGTTGGGCAAAACGCGCTGGCGATGATTATCAAAAGGGTAATGGGTGGGGGATCGTCTTGCAGGGATTTATCCTATTTTGTTTCGATTCCACCCATAGCATCATCGTCTCGCGCTTAAAACGATAGGGTATCATTTTTGGCGCGGGATTCATCGGCAATACGGTTTTTGTAGGCGATGACTTTTTCCAACAACACACTATCGTGCGTGGCTAAAATCTGAATCGCCAGCAAGCCCGCATTTTTCCCCCCGCCAATCGCCACAGTCGCCACAGGCACACCCGCAGGCATCTGCACGATGGACAGCAGTGAATCTAGCCCATTGAGCGATTTGCTGTGTACTGGCACACCAATCACGGGCAATGGGCTATATGCCGCAACCATACCGGGCAAATGTGCCGCACCACCCGCCCCCGCAATAATCACCAAAATACCGCGTTCATGCGCCGTTTTGCCATAGTGTGCCATATCATCGGGTGTCCGATGCGCCGATGTCACCCGCACCTCGTATGGCACATCAAATTCTTTGCATACATCAATCGCCCCTTGTAACGTGGGCAAATCGCTGTCACTGCCCATAATAATGCCAATTTTTGCCATATAGATACTCCTCAAATATCAAATTGTGATGCCGCGCTCACCGCAATTTGTTCCGCCTCTGCTATCGTATCCGCCAAAACGGTGATATGTCCCATTTTGCGCCCCTTGCGGATTTGACGCTTGCCATATACATGCACATGCGCCCTATCGTGTTGGAGGACTTTTGCCAACGTATCAGCGTTGGTCGTGCTATCGCGTGTGCCGAGCAAATTCACCATCACCACCGCAGGGGCGCGTAAATCCACCGCACCGAGTGGCAAACCTGCCACCGCCCGTAGATGATTTTCAAACTGTGATGTCACACACCCCTCTATCGTATAATGCCCAGAATTATGGGGACGGGGTGCAATTTCGTTGAATAAAATTGTTCCATCGGCACATAAAAACAGTTCTACGCCAAACACCCCCACCCCATCAATCGCCGTGACTGCTTGGGTGGCAATATCACTGGCGCGGGCTAGTATCTCTGGCGAAAAATTCGCTGGCGCACGCACCACATGACACACATGATTTTTTTGCACCGTCTCTACCACGGGATACACACGGGTCTCACCATCGCGCCCACGCACCACCATCACGGCTAATTCGTGTCTAAATGGCACAAACACCTCCGCCATGAGCGCCCTATCCCCTTGTGATAGACGTTCCCAATGGGGTTGTATGTCATCTGCGTTATGAATGGTCGCATTGCCATAACCATCATAACTATTGCGCCGTGCCTTGAGCAAAAAAGGGTAGCCATACGCCTCGCCAAAATGTTGTGCTGTCGTGGATGTATCGAGTGGGGAAAATATCGGCAATGGGATATGATGCTGTATCATGGTCATTTTTTGGGTCAATTTATCTTGAATCAAATCCAATGTCTTTGACGATGGATAAACAGGTAGTTTCATCGCCTCAAATTGGCGCAATACCCCTGCATCTACAAATTCATTTTCTAGTGTGATAAGGTCACACATCGCCCCAAACATGACAATGGCAGAGTCATCTGTCCAACGCCCCACCACCTGATGTTGTGTGAGCCGTGATGCGGGTGTATCGGCAATTTGCTCAAATATCGCTGTTTCAATCCCCAACGACACCGCCGATTGGGTCAACATTTGCGCCAACTGACCACCACCTAAAATGCCAACACGCATAAAAATTACTCCTCTAAGCTAATAACAGGCAATAAAAAGCTATCACCAGATGGGTGTATGGGCAGGCGTACAAAACTCGGTTGCACATATATCCCCATCGCCAACTGATATTGCCCAACCGATAAATCTGACGGAAAAGCCAATGTAAAGGTTTGGATTGCCCATTCATCATCACGCCAATCGAATGGCGGTGTCGTTTGGCATAGTGGGGAATCCACTTGCGCCCGCAGGGTCACATTTTCGGTGAGGGGCGCATCATACGCATGGACAAATAATGTGTATATATCGAATGGGTCTGGAATATCCCCAATACGACGCATTGCCAATGTGATGGTGAAAGGTGTATTTTTGTTGATAACAGGCGGAATATCCGATAGCAAGCGCAATTCTAGCCTATCCCCAAACGGAATTACCTCTGCCGATGTGATAGCCGATAAATTTGGTGTGAGGGTATAAATCGCATAGCGGGAATAGTCTGGCTCATCATAAATTTTCTGCACATCACCCCATTGGGATAGGCGCGATTCAAAATCTGCATCCCACTGAATCACGCTAAAATACCATGCTTGTGGCGCATCTGGAATCATTTGGCAGACGGTAGCATCTTGCCCGTTAATAATACGCGGGATAAGCGATTCGCTACGAAATTGCAAAACAGGGTGTGCCGATGAAAATGGCGAAAAATACAGGCGTGCATCTGGCGGGGTATTCATCCGTAAATACGCTGTCCCGCGTCCGATATGCTGTTCCATGCGGGTATATAGCGCAGGGACATCTAGCCATTGATTAAATGTCATGAGGCTATTGATTCCCGCCCACCAAAGTAAAATCACAGGGGCAATCACCCCAATCCGCCATTTTTTGCTCATACGCTGTAGTGTCCATGCGCCATAACCAATGATGAGCGAGGCAGGAATCACCACACCGATATTGCGGATGAGGCTATTGGCGTGCGTGGTCAAAATTCCCACTGCCGATATGCCTAATAATCCGACAGTCCACACAAAAGCACCTTTACGCCATGTGTGAATGAGCAAGCCACCCGCGCCAATCACCGCCAAAATGGTCATTGGTGTATCCAAAACAGGACGATATGGCACATTATGATGCTCAAACCAATCCCCCTCAATTGTCCACATCCGCAACCATTCCCCAATGTTGGTTATAAATTCATCTATGCCACCAATTGTCACGCCAGAAAATCGTTGAAATGCCAAATCGGGATAAGCAACCCAATAGGCAAACATAGGGATACAAACCACCCCCGCAACCAACGCACACCATACGATATTGCGCCACAAACGGCGGTCATACAGATAAAATCCCACAAGGGTCAATCCCGCATACACCATCCATATTCGCGCCGAAAAATAGGTATAGAGGGTCATTCCCAAAAATAATCCCGCTATCAACCAAAATTTGCGCTGATGGCTACCAAATGCCTTCCACAAAAATGCGAATGTGAGTGTTCCCATCAACGGAAACGTGATGGCACGAAATGCTAAATGGCTAAAATGCACATGCCAGTAAAAAATAGCGATGACACATGCCACCCATAGGGCTTGTTGTTTACCAAGCAATTCCCGCGCCAGCCGATATGTCCCCGCCACCGTGAGCAAACCAATCATAGCAGACGCGATTCGCATGGTGCTAGAGGTCGTGCCAAGAAGTGTAAACCACCCCGCCAACCAATACATCCACCCACCTTCCCTGCCATAATTCGCGGGGAAAAATGGGGTGAGGCGCGGATTTTGGAGCAGTGATAGTGCATCCAACCCATAACCAGCTTCATCAGGTGCTAGCATATCCGTCATGGCGGGGAGCTGATAAAAACGCATGAGCGCCCCAATGAGCAAAATTCCCACCAACAAAAAAAGAGGTATGGCAAATTTTATGCCATACCCACTTTGATTGACAACTTCATCGGGTGATGAAGGATTAGACATGCTTCCACCATATCCCCGTACATTCGGGGACAATTAAAAGCCGATAATCATGTACACGATCTGCAAGCTCATCACCAAAGAAAAAGCGGGTGAGTGTTTCGGCTTCTTCTACCGATTCAAACCGATAATCACTTCGCACCCAACGGCGCACAAAGCCAGTTTCTTTGAGCTGAGCATAAAATTCTGCCAATTCTTCTGATGGCGGGGTTGGCACAGTGAACCCCGTGCCGAGTGTTTCGATGAGAATCATCGTGCCATTGGGACGCGCAATACGGCGCATCTCGGTGAGCATGTGCTGAATATGGTCACGCCACGTATCTGGATACCAGCTAATGGCATGTCCAAACGACCACCCCTCTATCACCAAATCGGCAGATTCACTGGCGACAGGCAAGGCATGATTATCGGCAATGGCATAAATGGCGGGATGCTCCAGACGTGTTGCCAACCATTCTATCATGTGCGGATATAGTTCAAACGCCACTGTACGCTTGGCTTGTGAGGCAAACCAACGGGTGAGCCGTCCTGTACCTGCACCAAATTCGACCACTTCACTGGTGGCAACATGGCGGATGGTCAGCAACGCATTGGTGATGTTGCCCAGATAATCTTCCCGTGAAACAAGTTGGTCATAACTTTCTGCACGAGAATTATAAATCGTCTTAAAATGTTCCGACATTTTTACTCCGAGAATTTTGCAATTTGGGCGATAAGTTTATCCTGATTAATTTCTGGATGTGTATCTAGCAATGCCTTAAACCGTCCCATATATTCAATAATTTGTGACACTTCATAGGCTTCAAAACGCAATGTGATAGCGGGTTGGGTATTGCTGGCACGCACTAATCCCCAACCATGCTCAAATACCGCACGTGCCCCATCTACCGTAATCATCTCATAATCTTTGGCCAATTCTGCGGCAATTTCTTCGATGATGCCAAATTTGACATTATCCGGTGCATCGAGGATAATTTCTGGTGTGGCGACCAATTTAGGGATTTCATCAAAAATCTCGGCAATGGTCTTATCGCTTTGGGAGATAATTTCGAGTGTTTTGAGCGCCACAAGGGGAGCATCATCAAACCCATAATAATTTTCGCCCACAAATAAATGCCCACTGACTTCCCCACCGAGTAGTGCGCCCAATTCGTGCATTTTTTGTTTCATCAGGCTATGCCCAGATTTCCACATATATGGCTTGCCACCATATTTTTTAATTTCATCGGGCAAGGCTTGTGAGGCTTTGACATCAAATACCACATAAGAACCCGGATGACGGCTCAATAAATCTCGCGCCAACAATGCCAATAGGCGGTCTGCCGCAATATGATGCCCACGATTATCTATGAACCCGCAACGGTCACTATCACCATCAAATGCCAAGCCCAAATCTGCGCCAAGTTCAACGACTTTTGCTTCGAGGTCTTTGGTCATTTCTGGGTCTTCTGGGTTGGGTAGATGATTCGGGTATGTGCCGTCAGATTCCAAAAATAGCCCATGCACCGTTGCGCCAAGTTTTTCTAATACAGCAGGCACATACGAACCAGATAAGCCATTCCCCGCATCCAAAACAACGGTCAACGGCTTTTTGAACGACACCATACTGCCGATTTTTGTCATATGCTTATTTATCATATCCAAATCGGTCTCAAATGAGCCTTGCCCCATCACAAACGCATTGTTTTGGATAATAGTGAGCAATTCTTGAATCTGCTCACCAGCGAGTGCCAATGTGTCAAATGCCATTTTGATACCGTTATAACGGGTGTCGAGGTGGCTACCAGTAATCATCACGCCACCGCCTTTTTCGCCATAAGTCGCACAAGCAAAATAGGTGGTGGGGGTGAGGACTTGCCCAATATCGGTGACATTCATCCCCGTAGAGAGCAATCCTTCTATCATGGCAGATTTAAGCGGTGCGGATGTAGCGCGGTTATCGCAACCCACAAACACGCGGTCTGTGCCAAATTGTTGTGGGAGATATGTCCCCAATGCCTTGCCAACGGCACGCGCCAAATCGGGTGTGATTTGTGGCGGATTACCTTGTACCATGCCACGAATATCATATTTTCTAAATACAGATGGGTCAAATGTCATCGAAAAATCTCCTCTACTCATCATTAAAATCTAACTGTGCCTTATAAACGATGGCGGCATTACGAAATAATTCACGTCCAGCATCCAACACACTCGCCCCATGACCACTGGCATGACGGGTCATATTGGCGGCAAGCATCCGCATTTGTACACGTATTTCGGGTATTTCGGAGGCTTGATACACCCATAAAATCCGCCAATCATCCTTAAAAACGCTTTGGGTGGTATATGTGAGGCGGTGCAAAATATCGAGGGTCAATTCATCAAACCATTCGTGGTCTTTATACCCCTGTGGACGGCGTAAAGCATCTACAAGAGAATGAAAAATCTGATGATTGCGCTCCACCAATACCCACAAATCACGCAATACATTGGGCAAAGCAGAACTATCTTGTATCGCTTCCTCATTGCCCCCCCAAGACACAGATGCCCGCCATGCAATGCCATCACCTTTAGGATATACCTCCACTTGAAGCAACGCATCTGGGCTATGATGAATGCTAATATACCCCATTGTCGCTTGCCAAGCCGAATATCCGTCCTCTGGGCGTTTTGGAAAAGGGCGGTTCATCTCTGTTTTGGGGTTATTATCATCCACGCAGGTTATCCTATCACCACTTCTTTGCCATCGTATAATGCCTTAAAGATGAGTGTCACATCATCCACACTGGCGGAATCAATCACTACATCTGTCCCTATAGGTGGGTTGGTCTTGAGCAGAAAATCGGCGAGTGGCTCACGCACACTACGGCGGATAATACGGCGCAAGGGACGCGCCCCATATTCTGGTTCATCGTTCTGCCCCATCATCCAATCAATAGCTTTGTCGGTAAATGTGAGTTTTAAGCCACGTTCTGTCGCCATCTGATTTTCTTTTTTGAGCATGAGGCGCAAAATTTTGCCCAGATTTTGTTCGTTTAGCGCATTGAACATAATTACTTCATCCAGACGGTTGAGAAATTCGGGTCTGAACCATGAGCGCACATCTTCCATTGCTTCTTCACGAATATCATCATCAATTTCTGGGACAGCCAAAACGTATGACCCCAAATTGCTGGTGAGAATAATAACCGTCTCGCTAAAATTGGTGGTATTACCCCGCCCATCAGTCAAGCGACCCTCTTCTATCACTTGTAGCAAAATATCCATAATACGCGGGTGGGCTTTTTCCACTTCATCAAATAGCACAATGATATAAGGTTGTTGACGCACACGCTCGGTTAATTGCCCGCCTGCCTCGCTATCCACATACCCACTAGGCGATCCAATCAGACGATTCAGACTCGATTCATCCTTAAATTCGGACATATCCAACGGCAACATGGCATCTTCTGTGCCAAACATAAATTCCGCCAGCGCCTTTGCAAGTTCAGATTTACCAACACCCGTTGGACCTAAAAACAAAAATGCGCCAATGGGACGTTTAGAATCTTTTAAGCCCACACGCGCCGTCTTAATGGCACGGCTAACGGCTGTGACTGCCAAATCTTGCCCAATAATCCGTTCTTTGAGGTGGTCATCCATATTGGCATACCGCAAACGTTCATCCTCACCCAATTTATTCACAGGGATGCCTGTCATTTGGCTGGCAGTAAATGTAATATCCGCAACATCAAGAATATTGTCACGCACTTCTGGCTTAAAAGCCAAATTTTCTTGTTTGCTCATATTGACCATCGCGGCAGTACGGTGGAGCAATTGCTCTGCACTGAGGGGCAGTGGCACACTCGACATATAGCGTTTCGCAAGGCGTGCCGCGAGCGATAATGCCTCTGGCACAATCTCGATGCCATAATCGGCTTCCAGATGAGGCTTGCGAATACTGAGCATTTCCACTGTTTCTTCGATAGAAGGCTCTGGCACGCGCACAATATGGCTATTTTCGCTAATCGCGCTCATCCCCGCCAAACGTTGGTTATATTCCAATTCAGTGGTGGATGCGATGATAACCGGGTTATCCGATAAAAAGGCTTTTTGAATCATCGGCGTGGCTTTAGAAAATTCTGCCTTGATGGGTCCACCAAAAAACCGATGAATGTGGGGGATAAACAGCACCCCACCACTGGCTTTGCTCATACCCGCCCGCACCGCTTTTTGGTCGTTGTCTAGCAATGCTGATTCATCTATCTGCACCAAATTACTCAGACCAACGGGACCTTTGCCTTCTGCCATGAGGAGTGCCAAACTATATGCCAAAGTACGCTTGCCGACACCATCGGGTCCCACAAGGATGACATGCCGTTTGACCGATTGCGAGATAATATTGATGATATAACGCAACAAATCCTCGCGGAAATACACTGCCCGTAATGTACCCGCTTTGGCATCTGCCACAAAATCTTGCGTTGTACCATCGGGACGACGACGGATACTGCTATAATCGCTCAAAATATCTTGTATGGCTTTGGGCGTGATACCATGTTGACGCAAAATCCCACTGGTACTCATGGCACTTTCGCTAAGTACCATGAGTACATGGTCGGTATCTACCCGCACCTCATCCTGCGAATTGGCAAGGCTGAGGGCATCATCAATGAGGATAATGGTCTGGCGCGAAAGCGATACGGTTTGGTTGCCCTGCGCCACAAAATCTAAATTACCACTTTGGTCACGCCGACTTTCAATAGCGAGTTCCACTTGTTTTTCTAGCCGTTCTAAATCCACACCGCGATTGGTCTTAAAGATTTCTAATAACCGCTTAGCGGCGGTATTTTCTTGACGCAACAATGCCAATAGCAACAATTCGGGCATGATTGTATCTTTGCGGAATTGTTTTTTGAAATTGGTTGCAGAGTTCATCGTTGCAACCACATCCTTTGAAAGCAAATCTGGGTTGATTGTCCCCATAGTCTCACCATCTATTCTTGAAAATCTATCTGTCTATAAAGTTAACGTGAATTTCACTCTATCGCAAGTCGGTTTATGGACGTGGTGATGGGGTCAGTGTGATTGCGAGTTGTCCATTTTGTGGAATAACACCAAATAACAGCTTGCAAACTGCCCGTATGCCATCGTCTTGAGGTCCATAGGTGATGATATAACTGCCTATTTGTGGAAACAAGACCGCATCATACGGCGAATATAATGCCACCGCCACCGTCTTTTCGGGTGGTAAGGCACGGGCTAATGTCACCAGTGCGGGATTTTCATTTGCATTGCGCGTAAACACCACCACCGTATCCACACGCCGCGCAACCGCCACCGCAGATTCCACTTCATCACTCGTAGGGAAATTGCTCACGGGCAACCACTGGATGGCGGGGTGATATTGCCCACACTCACGCGCGATGAGCGTCCGTTGACCAGGGTAGACAATCGCAATACGCGCATCATCGGCAACTGGTAATCTATCGGCATTATCATACGCCACAGTCACCCCTGCATCAAATACTTGGGGGAGCAATGTGGCAGTTTGGGCAGAATCAATCCGCGCTTGGGCATCATCTGGCAGGAGGGGTTGCCATGTGAGCAGACCATACCGCGCCTTTGCCGATAAAATCCGATACACCGATTCATCTATCCGCGCCTCATCAATCCCCCCGTTTAGCACCGCATCCAAAACGGCTTGCATCGCCCCCTGTTGACGCGCTTCGCTAAACCCTGTGCCATAGACCACCAAATCCACACCTGCCAAAATTGCCTGTATTGCCGATTCATTCGGGTCATACCGGTTAGTAATTGCGTTCATATCCATCGCATCGGTCATGATAATACCATCATAGCCCAAGTCGTCACGCAATAACCCTGTGACCACATTATAGGATAGCGTAGCGGGCAATTCTTCGGCATCAAACGCTGTAAACCAAATATGCGCGACCATCACCGCCGCAACATCGGCATTGATAGCCGAAATGAATGGGACAAGTTCTCTTTGGCGCAAAAATTCACGGCTATGATGAATGGTGGGCAGGTAAATATGCGAATCTTCGGATGTATCGCCATGTCCAGGGAAGTGCTTCACTGTCGCCATCACCCCACGCGATTGCATCCCACCAATATAATTTTCGAGCATCTGCCCCACCAGTCGCGGGTTACCCCCTGGTGAACGTCTACCAATCACAGGATTCGCCGGGTTGGTATCCAAATCGGCGACAGGCGCAAGATTCATATTCACACCAACGGCGCTAATTTCACTCGCCATCGCTTCGCCCATACGCCACACCAAATCTGGGCTATTGGTGGCAGTTAGCAACGAAATCGGGGGGAGTTCTGTGAACCCCTCGCGCATCCGCATAATCCACCCACTTTCTTGGTCGGTAGAGACGAATAACGGCACACCACCGGCATCAGTAATTGCTTGTTGATACGCATTAACAAGGGTCGTTGTTTCGGCTGGAGTGCCAATATTACTACCAAATATCACCACACCCGCAGGTTGCCATGTCTGGAGCAAATCGCGCCCCACAAAACTGAGTCCATCGCCATAGGTATGAACCATAAACATCTGCCCTACTTTTTGCTGAAGGGTCATTTGTGAAAGGCGTTGGGCGATGGGGTCGGTCTGTGCCGTTGAAAACGGGATCATTACCACAAACAAAATAAATAGGATGAAAATATAGTGCTTCATGGGGTTTGTCTCTCAAAGGTGTTGCCACCATCTGTTGTGCTATAGCGGATAATGTCGTTTTCAAATGTATCACCCCGACGCACCTCTATCACAACCGACCATGTATCATCTTCATTGAATCCCGCCGCAATATTAGCACACCCAATAATTTGTGGATTCACTGCATACGCCGCAAAAATTTGTCGCCACGATGCCCCGCCATCGGTTGTGAGCAAGATAAAGGTCTGTGCATCATCACGCAGGCGGGTTTCGATGGGGTAGCGAATCACCTGAAAACCCGTTTGTGCAGTGGCATAATAATCTTCACACAACGTTATCGGTTCAGTGAGCCGTCCCACCTCTAAAAATTGAATCGTGCCAAAAAAGACGATATTCACGCCTATCAATGCAGTGATGAGGATGAGCAATGGATAACGGCGCATCCGCCAGACCCGCCATATCACCCACAACAACGCCGTGAACAACACCCCTATCACAAGAACAAGCAGTGGCGTAAATTCGATAAGGCGGATGACCAATGGATAGACTGCACCCAAAAACAGCGCCAAAAGCCGTTTAATTTGATATGCCAATCCAAATATAAAATGCGTAGGTGGCGCAAAGGCAATAACAATTGCACCCGTTAAAACAATCCCAATGAGGGCAAATATACCGTATTTTTTGAAAAGTGTCATGGCGAAGAACTCCCGTTTTGGATGAGGAGCAGATATAAAAAGTTGAGCCGTTCATCGGCAGTCATAGGGCGTGGTTGTCCCTGCCCTTCGATTAGGATAGGGTATAAATCAACAAACTGCAAGCGCCCTTCATAGATGAATAACTGGTCTATAAATGCCCGTTTACCCGCAAAAAATTCTTGGTCAAATAAAAAGTTCCCCAGTCCATAATGAATAAATGCCTCTTGGGAATTATCCACAGGAAAAAACTCCATTGATTGGGGAAAATGTGCCTGTGTGCCAATGACCACATCCGCACCCAATTGCGCCAATGACCGAAAATCATTCCGTTGCTGTGCGCTTGGTTGATATTGTTCCAATTCCAGATATTGCACCGTAACAATCACCACATCTACCGTCTGTGCTAGTTGCGGAATCGCCTCACGTAACCATCCCCCATTGCAATCTGCCGCACCGGGTCGTATTCCACCCAGTAAATTGGGATTATCATTCACCAACGCATAATAGGGTCCCACCCAATTACACGCCAACATGCCAATGCGGTTGCCCCCATGCTCCAAAATAAGCGGGGTTTGTGCCTCTGTGACGGTGTGACCACCACCAATAACAGACATCCCATTTTCGACATACCAATCGAGGGTCTGTTTATACGGTTCATAGCCATAATCGTTGTTATGGTTGCCCGTCAATTCGATGATGTCTGCGCCCAATAATTGCAACACCTCAAAATGGGTCGGTTTGCTACAAAAACTAAAAGAACTCATCCCCACACGCGGACAATCGTCCACAAACGACACCTCATTGCTGATATGCAGATAATCGGCCTGTTGAACATACGGCAATATCGCAGATACTGCCCAATCTACCCCATTGGTGTCTAATGCGGTGGTTGTTTCGCGGGTGAGCGCTGTCACACCCGTCATCAATACCCGTGTGAGTCGATCTGGATAAAAATTGGGCATCGGGACATTTTCAAACACGAATGGATACCCCTCTAGTTGGTCTATGGGGTGAATTTCGTCCACCATCAACACTCGATAGCGCGGGGTGATTTGGTCAAATGGCAATAATGTGAATAAACGGGCATCACGCCAAAGGGTGTTATACAGGCTATCGGCGGAGACAATTTGTGTGCCAACGGGCAATTCCACCCCCAACGATGCCAATTGCCCCGCCACCACATCACTAACGATGAAAGTGCTATCCAATAATCCCGATTGTATGGTCACAAGGCGCGAATTTTCGATATTGCTCTGGGTACTCACAAATGCCACCACAGGCAAAAATAACGTCATACCGCCAAATTCATCTACAAGGGGATTTATTTCTGGCGCTCTGGGGGTATTGGTGACAAATAACGCGGGTTGCGCGGGCAATATCCCCAAATCGGCGCTAGGGGTGGTCTCTGCGGATGGCTGACTAGCGATGCTATCGGCATAAAATTGGACATATTCCATCACATGCGCCGACCAATAGGTGTTATTATGCTCACCTATCGGATGAATGATATAGGTGTATGGCACACCGCGTTGGGTAAGGCGTTCATCCATAATATCCAAACCCGGATAGGCATAATCGTCTGCGCCTCTATCGAGCCATAAGCGCATTGTTTCGATATTCGGGGCAGTTAGGGCTAAGTCCAGTGGATTGGCTTCTGGTGGGGCATGAAGACGGTCAAAAAAAGCACTATGCCCACCAATTGAATTAAATAAATCGGGACGGCGCAAACCTATCTGATATGCCCAAAATCCGCCTCTGGAAATTCCGCCAATGGCACGCGATTCTTTGCGGGCATCTATGCGATAGGTGCTTTCTGCCAATGGCATGAGCTGGTCTAAAAAGACATTTCCCCATGAATCGAGTCCAAACCGATTTTCATTGGCAATCCAATTGCCAAATGGCAACACGACAATCATCGGCGGTACTAAACCAGATGTAATCGCCTGATCCAAATAGGTCTGCAATCCCAAGCGTATCCAATGATTATCATCATCATTTGAGCCGTGCATGAGGTATAAAACAGGATAATGGATGGTGGTTTGGTCATAACACGGGGGCAGGTAGACGGTGTATACCATCTGTGTTTCGATAATACCCGCATAATAATTGGAACGTTCTGTGCGTCCTGTGGTTTCGGTGCATAAGGCTTGTGCATGGATGAATGGATAGGTAAAAAAGCCGATAATGCCTAAAAAAAGTGCCAATAGGGTGATGATAATTGCTGGACGCACGCGCCCTCCTCAAATAAAATATCAATCCACACTCATAATATGCTGTGCATGGATTGATAGAAATCATGCAGACAATACCCCTATTATTCAGATGGTGCAGATTCACCCGCTTTTTCGCTCAAGCGATAGCCAATCCCGCGCACATTCACAATTAAATCGGCTTCGGTACTGGCTTCTTTTAGTTTGCGACGCAAATTACTCACATGCGGGCGAATCACCTCACGCGCCTCAATTTCGTCAATGCCATAGCCACGCACTTCGCGCACTAATTCACTGCATGTCACCACCCGCCCACGATGCGCCGCCAAATAGAGGAGCAAATCAAATTCGGTGGGTGTGAGGTCTATTTCTTTTTCGTCCATCGAAATCTGATAACGTTTGGGGTATAGCAATAAGGGACCCAGTTGCATACTGGCATTTGCCCCATCGCTCAAAATATCTCCCCCTTCAATGGGGTTACTCTCGTCATCATCATCATCGTCGGGGGGCAAAGAAACTTCTGTGACCGTTAGCTCAAAAACATCGCTTTTAATCGCATCAAGCAAGTTACGTCTGCGTTTAAGATTGCGGGCGCGTTCAACACCGCGTGCCACACTCTGGCGAATATCGGCGCTGGAACTAGGTTTAATCAGATAGTCGTGTGCGCCCAAACGCAAGGCTTCTACGGCATTCCCCAAAGTGGCATAAGCCGTCATGAGGATAACAATCACCTCTGGAGATTGCTCACGAATACGGCGCAATAATTCTATGCCATCAAGACCTGGCATCCGAATATCGGTCAATACCACATCAAAGGTTTGGCGAGAAATCATCTCTAATGCCTCTTCCCCATTGGCGGCTTCACTGACCATATAACCCACTTTTTGTAACGTCTTGCTGACAGAATAGCGGTTCGCCCCCTCGTCATCAACAACCAAAACATAAGCCAATTCTTGTGTGACGCTGATTGTGTTGGTCATGGCGCTATCCTTTAGCTCTTTATGCTTTACCAATTATTTCTCAATAATAGACTATTTTTGCGGACTTTTCAATAGGTCTAAAACAAAACTAGCCCGTTTTATTAGTGACAACATTAATAAAAATGTCCCATATTGCCTTATTGTCACCAATTATAGCAAAGATGTGTGCGACAAAATTCTCTCCCCACAAAATCATCGCAATTTGGTCATCTACCACTAAAAGCGGGATATGGGCGCGTAATGCCTGCGGGATTTTGCGGTTAATCATCCAGTCTTTAATCGTTACATGCGAGCCGTTCATTCCCAATGGCGCAAAACGGTCTTTTGGGAGGCGTGTTCGCAATATCACCCGCGATTCATTGGGAATATACAATTTTGTAGAAGCCTGTTTATCTGGTGGGTGAATCATCTGAAATTGCCAGTGACCAAAATCGTATATTTGCGAAAAATCCAGCAAAATCGCGGTATTTTGTGGCAATAATGGGATGTCATTGGGAAATGTGGGTGACAAAGACCTATTTTCCAGCACCAAATCATCATATATCACGCGCAATTGCCATCCTTTGGGGAATTGTGCTATTGCACCATTTTTGCCCATATGTGCCACTTTAATGGCATGAGCAATTTGGTCATAGGTCACATCGGCAATGGCGAGCAGATGATGTAAAATTTTCCGTTGAAAAGCAATATGCCACTGAATAAACAAATTTCGGGGAATAAAAAATCGCCCATCTACAAAATTTACATGCGATAAAATTGTCTGTTCAAAGATATGTTGTAGGACATCTTGTTCATCGGCATAAATTTGGGCAAACCGCGATAATGCCCCTGCGACTTGTGGATTAATTCTCTGCAATAGGGGCATCACTTGGTGGCGGATGGCATTACGTGTGAGCGTGACATCGGCATTTGATTCGTCATCCACCGGGATTAACCCGTTTTCTTGGCAATATATCTCTAATTCTGCCCGTGTGATGGTCAACAAGGGGCGCACAAGGCGTAATTCTGGGGAATTAGATAATGGGAATGGAGCAACCAATCGCATCCCAACCGCCCCTGCCCCACCTGTCCCACGCGCCAAATGAAATAAGACAGTCTCGGCTTGGTCATCTTGGTGGTGTGCTGTCACAATCGTTTTTGCGCCAACTGTTTGGGCGACATCTGCCAAAAACTGATAGCGGGCTTTGCGAGCGGCTTCTTCTAGGCTCAATTTTTCTGCCTGTTGCAATGCCAATACATCCCCACGCCCAACAGTACATGGTATACTTAAACTGTCTGCAAATTGTTGCACAAGATAGGTTTCTGCTTCTGCCCGTGGTCGCAAGCCATGATTAAAGGTGGCAATATGAATTTGTATTTGCAGTTTTGGGTGCAAATCCGCTAATATATGTGCAAGTGCCAGTGAATCTGTGCCACCAGATACCCCAATCACCATTTTTTCGTGTGGGGAAAATAGCTGGTGGTCGCGTATAAGGGCTGTGAGTTTTGCGTGTATCAAATGTGTTATTTCTTTCATTGCCAATGCTATGATATAATCCTCAACTGACCTGCAAGGCGACTTTATGCCGTTAGGAGCAGTGTGTGTTAAGTCCATTTGATTATTTTTTTGGATTATTCTCCCTAGATATAGGGATTGATTTAGGAACTGCCAATACATTGGTGAGCGTGCGCGGAAAAGGCATCGTCATCAATGAACCATCTTTTGTCGCTACAGAGCGCAAAACGGGCATTCCGCGCGAAGTTGGGGCGCGTGCCAAAGAGATGTGGAGCAAAAATCCTAAAGAGATTATCATCGTGCGTCCCTTGCGAGATGGTGTTATTAGCGACCCAGATATTACAGCTGCCATGCTCACCCACCTCATCCGCAAAGCGCATGAACATACATGGGTGCCTGTACCGCGTCCGCGTGTCGTCATCGGAATTCCGAGTGGTGTCACCGAAGTGGAAAAACGGGCGGTATACGATGCCGCCTATAACGCAGGCGCACGGGTTGTTTATTTGGTAGAAGAACCAGTCGCCGCCGCCATTGGTGCAGGCTTGCCTGTGACCGAAACACGCGGGAGCATGATAATTGATATTGGCGGTGGTACAACCGAAATTGCCATTTTCTCGCTCGGTGGCATCGTCATCAGCCGTTCCATCCGTGTCGCGGGTGATGAACTCGATGAAGATATTGTACAACACATGCGAAATAAGCATAACCTACTCATTGGTGAACCCACCGCAGAACGGGTAAAAATGGATATAGGCTCTGCCTATGCCCTCCCCCAAGAACGCACCACCCCTGTGAGTGGGCGCAATTTGGTGACTGGCTTGCCCAACAAGGTCGAGGTCAGTTCTGTCGAAATTCGTGATGCCATCGCAGGGTCTGTGAATATCATCATAGACACCATAAAAGATGCACTAGACGACACCCCACCGGAACTTGTTGCCGATTTGATGGAAAGTGGCATTTGTTTGGCAGGTGGCGGAAGCCAACTTAAAGGGCTTGCCTCACGACTTGCCGATGAACTCAATATCCGTGTATGGGTCGCAGAAGACCCCATGACCGCCGTTGCCAGAGGGGCAAGTCGGATTTTGGAGGATTACAACAACCTACGTCGCTTGCTGGTGGGCATTGAACGCGGTAGTACATGGCATTGATGCACACTAAGCAGGTGATTTTGTGAGACGTGGTTGGCGTTCTAATCGAGTTTTTTTCTTTCTACTCTGCCTTTTGGTATGTGTCGGTTTAATATTTGGTAGTATCGGCGGTCAACTGGGCGGAGTAGAAAACATTCTTAGCACACCATTGCAGTTTGTTAGTACCTTTTTTAACCAAAGCGCACAAGGGATTAACAACCTCTTTAGCAATTTTAGTGATGTACAGTCGTTGCAAGAACGTAATGCCCAACTCGAAGAAGCCCTCGCACGGTCACAAGCCGAATTAGTGGAATTACGTGAAATTGCCAGTGATGCAGAACGATTAGCCGAATTACTCGACTATGTATCGGCGGTGCAAAACCAAGAAACACTCACCGCCGAAGTCATTGGCTATGACCAAAATAACCTGATTCGTACCATCATCATCAACAAAGGCGCACGCGATGGTGTGACAACGGGAATGCCAGTCGTCACCAAGCAAGGTTTAGTGGGGCGTATTATTGATGTGACCGCCCTCGCCTCGCGGGTATTGCTCATCAGCGACCCCAGCAGTAGCGTGAGCGCCCGTCTTCAAACATCCCGCGCACAAGGCACTGTACAAGGACGGCTCACAGGCAGTTTGCGGATGGGGCTTATTCCTCTCGAAACGGCGGTAGAAGTGGGCGATGTCGTCCTCACATCGGGGTTGGGGGGCAATTTTCCGCCTGATATTGTCATTGGACAAGTGACCAGTGTGCGCCAATTTGAGTTTGAACTCAATCAAGAGGCAGATGTTCGTAGTTTGGTGAATTTCGATACCCTAGAATTTGTGCTGGTCATCACCAATTTTGTACCGATTGATATTTCTGTTTTCGATACCGAAACCACCCCCTAAAAAAATACCTATGGGCAATTTTCTGAGCTTTCCTATCCTCATCGTGGCGGCACTCTTACAAGCCACCTTTATGCCCCAAATCCGCTTATTAGGTGGTAGCCCAGATTTAGTCTATCTGATTGTATTAGCATGGTCTATCAATGTCGAACTCGATAGCAGTGTTATCTGGGCATTTGTGGGGGGTATTTCATTGGATTTAATGTCTTATGCCCCACTCGGCACATCCACATTTGGCATCGTCATCACCGTTTTCATCATCAGTGGCATTGGTCAACAGGTCTATCGCATTGGGTTTGTTTTACTCATCGGCTCGGTATTAATAGGGACATTTTTTCAGCAATTGAGCATCATGATTATCCTCACCATCACAGGGTATTCGGTGGATTGGGGGTTAAGTTTGGGCTATGTGGTTGCGCCTACCATCTTCTATAATTTAGTGTTCATATTGCCCCTGTATTGGATTATACGGCGGATTCAACGGCGTGTTGTTCCAGAAGTGAGCAGTAAACCGACTAGGTAGTGTTGAGGTAAACGTGTGAAAAACAGACTCATGCCCTTTCAGGGGTGGCGATTAACCCTTTTTCAAGGGGTGATGGTGGCAACCTTCATCATTTTTACCCTACGAATGTATCAGATGCAGATTATTGATGGCACAAATGCCCAAATTGCCGCCGATGATAACCGTTTTAATTCGCTCCCATTACCCGCCGATAGAGGCGTTATTTTCGATAGATATGACCAAACCCTTGCACGTAACGTTCCCGCTTATGTAGTACGTATCACACCCGCCAATTTGCCAGCAGACCGCCAAGAAGAATTAATAATTTATACCAGACTCTCCGCACTCACAGGCGTTCCGCCCACCCGCGCCATTGCCAATGCCAGTGGACGCAATGTGCGTAGTATCGAAGAATTGGTTGGCATTGGGGCGGGTATTGCGCCCTTCCGCCCTGTACCCATTGCCCAAGATGTGCCATTAGAGGTGGCGCTTCAGATTATGGAAGATAGTTACAATCTACCGGGTGTAGATGTCCTAGTCGGTGCGGTACGCCAATATCCGAGTGCCGATGTCACATCCCATATCATCGGTTACATGGGTCCTATCCCACCAGAGCAACAATTGGCATTGATTGAACAGGGTTATGACCCCGCCTTTGACCGCATTGGCTATGATGGATTAGAACGCTTTTTAGAGACACTCCTCTCTGGGCAACGAGGGCGTATTGTGCGCGAAGTGGATGTGGCAGGTCAAGAACAAGCCATTGTGGAACGAGTAGAACCTGTTGCCGGGCAAAATATTCGTCTCACCATAGATGTTGAGTTGCAACGTGCCGCCCAACAAGCCCTAATTGACCAAGTTGCCACCATCAACGAAAGAGAAGGTCGCATCGTCACCGAAGCCGGTGTCGTGATGGTCATGAATCCCAATACGGGCGAAATATTGGCGATGGTTAGCTATCCCAATTACGATAATTCGCGTTTTGCCCGCAGTATTGATGTTGAGTATTATCTGGAACTACTAGAGCGCAATCGTAACCCCCTGCTCAACCAAGCCATTGGGTCACTTTATCCACCAGGGTCAGCATGGAAGCTCATCACCGCCGCCGCTGTTCTCGAAGAAGATATTATTGATGCTGGCACAGGGCTTTTTGATGGTGGCGATTTGCTCGTCCAAAATTTTTATGCCCCCAATGACCGCGCACAAGACCAGCGTTTTGTGTGTTGGGCGCGAAATATTGGCGGACACGCCTTTGTTAACATGGTAGATGCCATTGCCTATAGCTGTAATGTATATTTTTATCAGGTTGGGGGCGGAAACTTCCCTGCCGTGTCAGAAGCTCTCTTGCGTCGTGGCGGGTTAGGCATCAATAACCTTGTACGATATGCCACCGCACTCGGCATTGGGTCTGAACTGGGATTAGAATTGCCCGGTGAATTGGCAGGCAGAATGCCAGACCCCACATGGAAACGTATTACACGGGGCGAAAATTGGTCTACGGGCGATACCTATAATGCCGCCTTTGGTCAGGGATATGTCAATGTTACCCCGCTACAGCTCATGATGTCAGTTTCGACATTGGTCAATGATGGTGTGCTATATCAACCCACCGTCATTCGTGACTTTGTGGACGCAGAACGCAATATCACAGTACCATTTGAGCCAAAAGTGTTGCGTACTGTCAATTTAGATTATGCCAACCCAGATGGGTCTATTTATCTGCTTCAGCTAGAGGATATGATTATTCGGGGCGAAAATAGTCTCGCCTGCCTGTGTGAATTTGATAGCCCATTCTATAATCCGCTACGATGCGATTCCGAAAATTATGTCGGACAGGTAGATGTTAACCCCGCACTCGAAGTTGACGACATCCGTGATTATCGGATTCATATCCCCCTCAACTACGTTTTTAATGGGCGGATTTGTGACCCATTGCGTTTTGATAGCCGATTTGTGCCAGCCTTCCTCAGTTCCAGCAATTTGGAGGTTGTTCGTGAAGGCATGAGAGAAGCCGTTATCCGTGAATTAGGGACGGCGAAAGGTGCAAATCTGCCTTATATTGAAGTGGCAGGTAAAACAGGCACAGCCGAGTATTGTGATGACATCGCAGGACCATTAGGCCTGTGTAATCCGGGGGCTTGGCCCGCCCATGCGTGGTTTACTGCGTATACACCCTACGAAAACCCAGAGATTTTGGTGGTGGCATTCATCTATAACGGTATCGAAGGCTCATCCAACGCCCTCCCTGTGGCGGTACGTACTATAGAAGCCTATTATCGGCTCAAAAATGAACGTGAAAACCAACCAGCAAACCAATTGGCAATCACCCCTCCATGAAAAGTCTTAGCGGCGTGCAAATATCCACTCCATCCTATCGGATGATGCTTGTGTATTGGTTGCCTGCGCTCCTCGCAGGTGGAATTATTTGGGGGATTTTTATCACCATCGGGCAAACCCCATTCGTCCGTGCCAGTGGGTTGACATTGGTAATTATGGGGGCAAGCCTCACCATGCGCCGATTTGGGGCAATCATCGCCTTTTTAGGGGGCATCTCACTGGCACTCGCACCCGCCTTTTGGTCACAAACGGGTGGTGCAACCAGTTTTGTGCCAGCAACCGTTGTTTTGGCAATGATTATCGCGGGCATCATTAGCCTTGTGGTTATCTTCTTCCTCAAGCGCCCCTATTTGGCGTTGGGTGTGGGAGTATTGGTCTTTGCGGTGATTTTTTGGAGTCAAATAGGCACATCGCGTAGCTTGCGCCTCACATCACTGATGACAGCATGGTTGCTCTTTTTGTTGATGGAAGCCCTATTCCAAAGCAATCCGCGTCCCGATGAAAAACCCGCTACGCCCATCATGCCTCAACAATATATGGGCATCCTGATTATCCTCGCCATCGGCATTATCAATGACCCGCTTTTTGTGTTGATATTGCCTGCGGTGGCGCTAGGGCTGTGGCTATCACAAACCCGTATCCCCCTATGGTATTGGGGCATCGTGGTCGCATTACTCGGACTTGGGGTATATGGCATCATAAACACCTATATCAACCCCGATTTATGGCTGTCGTCATCACGCATCGCACATCAAACAAAACTAACTATTCCATATCTCATTGCTGATGGCTGGCGTGAAGGGGTACGGTGGCTCAATTTGGTGGGCATGAGCATCTCGCAATTCACCATCATTGGGGCAATTTTGAGTGTGTTGGGGTTGGCGCGAATGGCTCGCTGGTATCCTGTTTTGGGGTTGGTGTTGATGGTTGCCTATGCCACGCATGTCTTGTTTGGACTCATCTATTTTGGCGGAGACCGCGCAGTCCTCATTATGCCTATCTTCATCATTCAGATGATTTGGCTTGCTTACGCCATGTATTCGTTTGGGGAGTGGTTAAGCAAATTCCATACAGGTCTATCGGCAAATAGCAGATTCATTATAGGGGGCATATTTTTGTTGTTGCCAGTCTATTTATTGATTAATCTACTGAGCAATATGTCCTAAAAGATAGCACATCTTAAAAAAAACGCTATGCTTATATATAAATTGTCGCAATAAAGCGAGTGGATGGTATGCGCGAAGAAATTGTCTCAATTAAAGGGGGCAAAGATGGGGTGGTCATCGCCCTAAGCCCTACTGACGAATGGCTGACTATTACAGGGGAATTGGCAAGTCGGATAGATGAGAAAAGTGCCTTTTTTAAGGGGGCAAATCTCATCATCGAACTTGGAGAGCGCCCCGTTCCAAAACATGAACTTAGTGGCTTAAAAGCCCTGATAGAACGGCGTGGATTGACCATCGGGCTCATCGTGAGTGCCAGCAAAACCACCATAGATGCCGCCGATGCACTCGATTTGCGGATACAAGCCCTAATAGACGAAAACGCAGAAGAATCTGCCCAATTGCCCTCACCAGAGGATGGTACACAAGGGATTCTGGTTCGTAATACTGTTCGCGCAGGGCGTTCTATTTATAGTGCAGGGCATGTGGTGGTCTATGGCGATGTGAATCCGGGTGCAGAAATTGTGGCTGGTGGCGATATTTTTGTCTGGGGGAAAATTCGTGGCAATGTCCATGCGGGCGCTCATGGCGATGAGCAAGCAGTCATCTGTGCGCTCGATTTGCAACCCAATCAGTTGCGAATTGCGGGCTATATCGTCACATCTCCGCCAGACAAACGTCGCAAGGTCAAACCAGAGATGGCATTCATCCGCCATCATCAAATTAATGTCGAAAGTTGGAACGGCTAAACGCTGGCAGAAAGGATTTTTATATGGGGGCAACAGTCATCACCATCACCTCTGGCAAAGGGGGCGTTGGCAAGACCACCACAACCGCCAATTTGGGCTTAGGTTTGGCAAAATTGGGCAAAAAAGTCGTGGTCATAGATACCGATATTGGGTTACGTAACCTTGATATTATTCTCGGCTTAGAAAGTCGGGTAGTCTACGATTTGGTAGATGTCATCGAAGGCAATTGTAAATTGCGCCAAGCAATGATTAAGCACAAACAATTTCCAGATTTATATCTCATTCCCGCCGCCCAAAAACGGGATAAAACGGCGGTTAGCCCCGCCAACATGATTCAAATCGCCAATTCCTTGCGCGATGAATTTGATTTTGTCCTCATAGATTCTCCTGCAGGTATTGAGCGTGGCTTCCGTAATGCTATTGCCGCCGCCGACCAAGTGATTGTCGTCACCAATGCCGAAGTTTCGGCTGTGCGCGATGCCGATAGGGTCATCGGTTTGGTCGAGGCGAGTATCAAGCAACTCAATGCGGAAGCAAACAATGCGCCCCGCCCTGCTGGGACAAAAATCCCAGTTCAACTTATCTTAAATCGCGTCAGAATAGACATGATTCGGCGGGGCGAGATGATGTCGGTGGCAGATGTCAATGATGTTCTCAGTATCCCCATTCTTGGTATCGTGCCAGAAGATGAACAAGTTATCCCTGCATCCAATACAGGTGTGCCAATTGTTTTGCATGTCCATTCCAAAGCAGGCACAGCCTATATGAATATTTCTCGCAGAATAGCAGGAGAAACTGTGCCATTTATGCAATTAGAATCCGCAGGCGGATTTTTTCAACGAATTAACAGATTGTTCGGCGGGCAACCTTCCCGCGAGCCAAAAGGGTAACGGCGATGTCCGGATTATTTGATAGAATGCGTGGCAAAAACAAAGACCTATCGAGCGCCCAAAAAGCCAAAGAGCGTTTGCAACTCATTTTGGTGCATGACCGCATCAATCTCTCACCAGAGCGCCTACAAGAGATGAAAGCCGAAATTTTGGCGGTCATCTCGAAATATGTTGCTATTGCCAGTGATAGTGTAGAGATTGCCCTCACCCAACGCGGAGACCGCAATCACAACCTGCTGATTGCAGAAATACCCTTCTTTCAGAGTGTGGAGGGCATAGATAAAGCAGACGAAGAGGACGACCCCAAAAATCATATCAAGACCGATGACTCATCAGAAAACCCACCGACTGCCTAACGGTCTTTGGGCATAACCCTTCACATCATAAGGGGTTGGTTTATAATACGCTGAGTGTTGTTTGGTTAGAGATGTGATGGTATTGTTATGCGTACAACCAATATTTGGCGACAATTTGATTATGTGTTGCTCATTGCAACACTCGTACTGGTCGTCTTTGGCATTATCATGATTCGGAGCGCCACCAATGGCGCAACCGATCCCGATTTAATCAATCGTGTCCCTAGTCAAATTCAATTTATGGTGATTGGCACAATTTTGTTGTTGTTGATGACCTATATTGATTATCGCCTATTGGGAAGTATCCATCTATGGCTCTATTTGTTCATGGTGGGCATCCTCATCATGGTATTACTCTTTGGGCAAGAAGGCGATGGTGGGTCAAAGAGCTGGCTCAATATTGGCATCCTCATTCAACCCGCAGAAATAGCCAAGCTACTTATCATCATCACATTAGGGTATCATTTTTCTAATCGTTATCACAAACTGGATAGCATAAAAACAGTCTTTGGCTCGCTCATTCATGTCGCTGTACCCATTGGACTCATCTTCATTCAGCCCGATTTGGGGACGGTCATCGTCTTTAGTGTATTATGGTTCACATTGGCATGGGCGGCAGGGCTTCGGATTAAGCATATCGGCATGGGATTATTCATTGCGATAGTCAGTTTTCCCATACTGTGGTCTGTCATGCTACCCTATCAGAGAGAACGTATCACCAACTTCATCACCCCAGATACTGGTGAAGATAGATTCGGGTCGCGGTATAATATTCGTCAAGCCGCCATCGCCATTGGGTCTGGCGGTTTATTTGGCAAAGGCTATGGCAACGGCACACAAACCCAATACCGCTTTTTGCGGGTACGCCATACCGACTTTATTTTTTGCGTCATAGCAGAAGAATTTGGCTTGGTAGGTGGGACAATTGTTATCATCATCATGGGTGTGGTCATCTGGCGCATTTTACGCGCCGCCCGTCTCGCTGCAGACCCTCTGGGGAGCATGATTTGTTATGGTGTCGCCGCCACAATTTTCTTTCAGAGTGTGACCGCAATCGGCATGAATGTTGGCATATTACCCGTAACAGGTCTCACGCTTCCGCTCGTTAGTTCTGGTGGCACATCACTGATGTCTATTCTCATTGGCATCGGACTCGTTCAAAGTGTTGTTGTGCGCCGTCGTCGTTTCGCATAAAATATAAACTAGACTATCCACACACAGGAGTATCATTTTGACACAAAAAACTGTGCGGACTCGTTTCGCACCTAGCCCCACTGGACCGCTTCATATTGGCGGGGTACGTACTGCTCTCTTTAGCTGGTTATTGGCACGGCATCATGGCGGAAAATTTATCCTCCGCATTGAAGATACCGACCAAAAACGCTTTGTAGAGGGGTCTATTGAACTCATCACCGATGCCCTCTCATGGCTTGGTATAGATTATGACGAAGGACCCGATAAAGCTGGCGGATTCGGTCCCTATGTCCAATCGGAACGGCTACCCCTCTATCAAAAATGGGCGCAGTGGTTATTAGATAACGACAAAGCCTATCGGTGTTTCTGCTCATCAGAACGCCTTGAACAAGTTAATAACGAGAAAAAAGCCCGTAAAGAGCCACATGGGTATGACCGCCTATGCCGTACTCTATCCAAAGAGGAAATAGAGCAAAATTTGGCAGACGGAAAAACATTCACCATCCGCCTCAAAGTGCCTTTGGATGGGCAAACAGTCGGTCATGACCTCATTCGTGGTGAGGTGGTATTTGACAACAATACCCTGCAAGATGCCGTGATACTCAAAACCGATGGCTTCCCCACCTATCATCTCGCCAATGTGATAGATGACCATTTCATGGAGATTAGCCATGTCACCCGCGCCAATGAATGGCTACCCTCTCTGCCACTCCATCTCATTTTGTGGGATGCGTTTGGCTGGGAAAAACCCCTCTATGCTCACTTGCCCGTATTACTCAATCCGAATGGGCAGGGCAAAATGAGCAAACGGTTTGAGGCATTTAATGCCGATGGCAAAAAGATTTTGGTGCTAGCAAAAGAATATAAAGATGCCGGATATTTGCCAGAAGCCATGCTCAATTTTATGGTGAATATCGGCTGGAATTTTGGCGATGAGCGCGAAGTTTTTACCATTCAAGAAGCCATTGAGCGTTTTGATATTAATACCGTGAATCCTGCCAATAGCGCCTTCCCGATTGAAAAGCTGGATTGGATGAATGGGGTCTATATCCGCGAAAAACTATCTATGGACGACCTCGCCAAGCGCCTACGCCCTATATTAGAAAATGCGGGCTTAGAGGTTAATGTTGACCGTCTGCTCAAAATTATGCCGTTGGTGCGGGAACGCATCAAAAGCCTCAATGATATTGTGGATTTAGCAGGATTTTTCTTCCATGAGACATTCGCCCCACCCACTCCCGAAATGCTCATCCCCAAAAAGATGGATAAAGCGGGGACAAAAGCATTATTAGATGCCTCGTATGACCGTTATTCTGCTGTGCCAGAAGCCGAATTTCTGACAGCCAACCTATTGGCGATTGGCACAGGTCTGGTGAGTGATTTAAGCCTCAATAATAGCCAAGTTTTTGGCGTGTTGCGTGTGGCGGTGACTGGGCAGAGCATCTCTACACCGACATTTGAAACAATGGAAATATTCGGTAAAGAAGAATCGCTCAAACGCATCAAAATTGCGATTGACCTGCTGGCATAACCATCCTCGTAGATAATGAGGCACACAATATAATGCGCCTCATCTACCCCTTTACCAAGATTTTACCTTTTCTCACATTAAAATTTCTGCTACACTATCGTGACCTCTTTGGGAGATAGTTTAAGGGTAAAACTACGGATTCTGACTCCGTCAATCTTGGTTCGAATCCAGGTCTCCCAGCAGAATTTTTCGTCTCCTCGCTATGGTAACGTTTTCATAAAACCAATTTAATCAATTCATAAAATTGCCCCCACCAATTCCTTGACAACTCTCTTCGGTTGCGTTAGTATACGTCTGAGAGCGTTCTCAGAGAGCGTTCTCATAAAAAAGTAAAAATGGTTATTTTATTATCTTTTAAAGAGTGTTATGTCTAAGCTAAAGCCAAACTTACCATCGCAACAAAAGGCGAAAGACCTGAATTTAGAAGACATTGCCAAAGAAGCAGGCGTTTCTAGGGCAACTGTTTCGCGGGTCATCAACAATGAAGCCTATGTGAGCGAAGAAACCCGCCAGCGCGTACAAAACGTGATTGAAAAATTGGGTTATAGCCCCAATTTGCGCGGGCGTATTTTGGCAACTGGGCGCACCAATATCATCGGTGTGGTTATTCCTCAAAGCCTAGCAACCGTTTTTGATGACCAATTTTACTTTCCGACCCTTCTAAACGGTGTCGCGCAAGCGGCAAATCAGCGCAATTATGCCATGTTATTGTGGATTCAAGAATCTAGCACCGATGAAGAACGCTTCTATGAACGTATTCTAAAAAACCACCTGATGGACGGCGTATTACTGGCATCTCCAGAGCAAAATAATCCATTTATCCCCCGCCTTTTAGCAACAGGCATCCCAATGGCGATGGTCGAACATCCCGGACGGTGGGCAGACAGGATTAATTTTGTCACAGTAGATAACCAAGCCGCCGCCATACTTGCCACCAAGCACCTCTATAAACAAGGTCGGCGCAGAATTGGGCATATCACAGGGGCATTGAATAATATAGATGGCATCAAACGACTAGAGGGCTATCAACAAGCGATGGCAGAACTGGGCATTCCCTATAATGAAGAATTTGTAGCAGAGGGCAACTTTGAGAGCAAATCGGGTTATAGAGGAATGCAAACCTTGTTAAAAGCGCATGTGGACGCTGTGTTTTGTGCCAATGACCAAATGGCACTAGGGGCTTTGAAAGCATTAGATGAATTGGGAGTGCGTGTACCGGGCGACATTGCCATTATCGGCTTTGACGATTTACCCGCATCAGAACGCAGTAATCTCACCACGATTCATCAGCCCATCCACACAAAAGGAGCGCAGGTTACTCACTTGTTGCTCGACCAGATAGAGGGAATCAGCGATGGTGTCCGCCATGCGCTGTTACCAACCCATTTAGTTATCCGTGAAACATGCGGTGCTTCAATCACCCAACGTTTCTAAATGAGCAACAAGGAGGTTGTCTACGCTGAATTGCAAATTACATCATAACGCTAAACAACAAAAAATGTCAGATAGTCTAATAAATTACTTATCTCTTTCAGAGAGGAAGGGTACTATGTCTAAAAAATTAGCACGTTTAGCTATTCTCGTGAGCGCCATGATGCTCATTATCGGCATCATCCCAGCTATGGCTCAAGACCGTATCGTTGTCGTTTGGTATGTTGGTTTGGGCGCCGGTGGACAAGCAGAACAAGTTGAGGCTCAAAACGCCGTTGTAGAAGCCTTCAATGCCTCGCAAGAATCCATTGAATTGCAACTCCAAATCGTAGACAACAACGTTGCCTATGATACGCTCGCCACCCTGATTGCCACCGGTCAAGCACCTGGCATCGTTGGACCAGTCGGTGCAGACGGTTCTAACGCTTTCGCTGGCAATTACCTCAATTTGGACCCCCTCATCGAAGCCAGTGATTATGACATCAGCCAATTTAGCCCTGCCTCTGTGGAAGCATTCCGTGATTCCGAACAAGGTCTGATTGGGTTGCCATTCGCTACATTCCCATCGTTCATTTATTTCCGCAAAGGCTTGTTCGATGAAGCTGGCGCACCCTACCCCCCACAAGCATACGGCGAACTTTATACCGATGTAAATGGTAACGAAGTTGAATGGGACATGGCGGCATTGCGCGATTTGGCAATGTACATGACCGTAGATGCCAACGGTAACGATGCAACTATGGCAGAATTTGATGGCGAAACCATTGAACAATGGGGCTTTGTCTCACAATGGAACGAAGCGCGTGGTATCTCTACCATGTTTGGTGCTACCTCTTTGGTAGACGCTGAAGGTAACGCCACCTTGCCAGAAGCATGGACTAACGCCTTCAATTGGTACTACAATGGTATCTGGACAGACAAATTTATCCCCAATGCGTCACAAGCTGGTAGCGATTTGCTTGCCAATGGTAATGCTTTCTCCTCTGGGCGCGTTGCAATGGCTCACACCCACCTGTGGTATACCTGCTGTGTTGGCGAAATCAACGACTGGGATTTGGCAATCATGCCTTCCTTCGATGGTATCACCACCGCTAAATTGCACGGTGATAGCTTCCGCCTAATGCGTACTTCTAGCGATATGTCAATGGAACAACAATTGGCTGGGTTTGAAGTGTTGACCTACCTCATTGGTGAAGCCTCAAACGAATTACTCTTGGTTTATGGTGGTATGCCCGCTCGTGCAGAAGACACAGAAGGCTTCTTTGCTACTTTGGATGAAAACTTCACACAAGGCGTGAATTGGCAAGTCGCAATCGACAGCTTGGCTTATGCCGATAGCCCCAACCACGAATATAACATGCCTAACTACCTCAAAGCCAAAGACCGTATTGGTGCATTCCAAAGCCTTGTCGAAAGCACACCTGACCTCGACGTTGCCGCAGAACTCGCCACCTTGGTTGCCGACTTATGGGGTAGAAAAAACAAATTCAAATGATGTAAAATAAGTTATGGCAAAACGACAACTAGAACTCAGTGAAACAGAAATAGGGCAACTGCGCCAAGCGGAAGCAACGACACGGAATGTACGCGAACTGAAACGCCTACAAGCGATTCGGTTATATGGCACTGGCATAAACTTGCGCGATATTATGGATATAGTCGGAGCAGGTGAAAGCACCATTCGTCAATGGGCAATGAGCTATCGGTCGGATGGAGTGGGTGGGTTACGGTCAAAATGGGATGGAAAGAACGCCAATAAACTGAGTGATGAACAACGACAGCAGATTAAAGAGCGGTTACACCAGTCACATCCAGTGGATTTGCAAATTAGTCAGAGCGTGTATTGGACAGTGAGCGATTTACGAATAGCGGTAGAGAAGTGGTTTGGGGTGGTGTATCAGGATGAAAGCAGTTATCAGACATTATTGCACAGGAGTGGGTTTAGCTACCAACGGACAGCAAAAATCTACCGTAGCCAACCGAGCGAGCTAAACATTGCGGCGTTTGAAGCGGAACTCGAAAAAAAGTGACGGATTTCCTGCAAAATCACCCCAATGGGCAGGTTATTGCCCTAGATGAGATGAGTCTATACTATCAAGCGACCACGACACGGGTGTGGTCGCCTATTGGTCAGACCCCTATCGTGCGCGTCAGCCCACAGCGTGACCATGTGCATTTTTATGGTGCGGTCAACCTGCGAACAGGACATGAGTTTGTGCTACCCATGCCTGAAATGACCAGCCAAACCAGTGCGCTTTTCCTGAATGATTTACTCATGTGTTACCCTGAACAACCGATTTTACTCTTATGGGATCGAGCCACATGGCATAAGGGCGAAGCGGTCAAACAAGTATTAGCGGATAACCCACGTATAGAAACGCTGTTCTTTCCACCTGCTTGCCCGCATCTCAATCCACAAGAGCATGTTTGGTCGCAAGCACGCAGGGCAGTGAGTCACAACCATACTTTCCCTTCGCTCAGTCAGCTCAGAAGCGTATTTTTGGATTTTCTATCCTCAACTTTGTTTCCCTTTAAGTCGTTAGTCAAATATGCTCCACCTATATTATTTGAGGTCTAATTCAGATGTCCATTAGACATTATCTTCAACGAAGAATAAGCAATATACACACATCTTAACTATGAAGGGTAGGCAAACTGCCCTACCCTTCATTCCTAATTACTGCTCTAACTACTGCCAATTTAGAGGATTATCTATGGAAATTGCACAGTCAAATTCATCACCTCAAGCCACACCTAAGGGGAAAGAGTTTTCGCTTCACCGTCGCCAACAAATTTGGGGATGGATTTTCCTATCGCCTTGGATTATTGGTCTAGTCTGTTTTACCATTTTGCCGATGATTGCCTCACTGATATTCTCATTCCTCAATTTCAGACTCAGTGATATGAACAACGTCTATTTTAATGACTTTGCCAATTATAAATATCTAGCGCAAGACCCGTTACTTGGACCTGCGCTTATGTCAACCTTCAAATTTGCACTTATCGCCTTACCACTATCATTAATTGTCCCTATTGGTTTGGCGGCATTACTCAATTCAAAACATCTCATTGGCAGACCACTTTTCCGCACACTTTTCTATATGCCCTATATTGTACCTGTGGTATCTTCTGCCTACATTTGGGGTGGCGTACTCAATACCGATTCTGGCTGGCTCAATCGTATTTTGTCAGATTTGGGGCTGGGCAAGCCCAATTGGTTGTTTGATATTAACCTCATCTACCCCGCCTTAAATATTATTGGTATTTGGGGTGTCGGAAACGCTATGCTCATCATGCTGGCTAGTATGCAGGGTGTCCCAACCGAATTATATGAAGCGGCACGAGTAGATGGCGCAGGCGGATTCACCATCTTTCGGCGTATCACCTTCCCCATGATTTCTCCTGTGGTGTTTTATAATCTCGTTTTGTCGGTGATTGGCATTTTCCGTTATTTTGAAGTCCCCTACATCCTCAAAGATGGCACAGGCGACCCCGGAAATGCAACGCTGTTCTATAATATTCATCTCTATAAAAATGCCTTCGCTCAACAAAATATGGGTTACGGCTCGACATTAGCATGGGTTATGTTTGTTATGGCGATGGGAATCACACTCTTCTTATTCGCAACAGCGCGGTATTGGGTTTATTATGGAAGCGGGGAGAAAGCCTAATGGCGACACAACCTCAAACAGCCTCTTATGAAAGTTATATCAATACATCACCACTCTATGCGCTACAACTCAAAAAGTTGACGATGCACGCATCCGTTACCTTGTTTGCTATCATCTTGCTTATCGGCTTCCTGACCCCCTTTGCCTATGCGATAGTCACTGCATCGAAAAGTGAACCGCAAATCAAAGCAGGGATGGTTTTGCCCTATACCCCACAAACCTTCACCTATAACGGCAGTGACTTGCCATTATTAGAAGTCCCTATAGACGGTGAAATACAAATATTAGCAGGCTTAACCCTCAAACGTGGTGCAAACGCCCAAAATGAATTTATAAACCCAGATGCACCAGATGAAATTATCATTTGGGAAGGCAATTGGCGCGACCTAAAAACCATACAGGTGCTTGAAATTCATCTGTTGGAAAATATAAGCGCCGTTTGGGAAAATACTCAAACCAATTTCCCTGTGATGATTCGCAATACCATCGCCATTGCCGTTTTGGGGATGATAGGAACACTCCTCTCCTCCACATGCGTTGCCTATGCCTTTGCACGCTTCCCTATTCCGCGTAAACGGGCATTATTTTTGGTGTTGGTTAGCACCATCATCCTCCCCAGTCAGGTGACACTCGTGCCAACTTATGGCTTCTTCTCTGCCATCGGCTGGACAGGTCCACGGGCGGTTGGTTTTACAGCATGGCTACCACTCATCGTCCCCCACTTCTTTGCCAATGCGTATAACGTATTCTTGTTGCGCCAATATTTCCTCACATTGCCAAAAGAACTCGATGAAGCCGCCATGATTGATGGTGCAGGTCCGCTACGGATTTTGATATCGGTGATTGTCCCACAATCATTACCCGTGATTGTTGCTGTAGCAATTTTCCACTTGGTATTTGCGTGGAATGACTATTTTATGCCCCTCATCTACCTATTGGGCAAAAATGATTTGCAACCGATTGCAGTGGGTATTCAACGGTTTAATTATATTTATGATGTTAAGCCACATCTCATCCAAAGTTCCATGTTACTCGGACTCATTGGACCCGTATTGCTATTCTTGTTTGCACAACGCTTCTTTATGCGTGGTGTCGTGATTACAGGCGTGGATAAATAACCTTATGCAAAAACGGTTGATGACACTCATCCTCATACTATGTGCCATACTTCTATCCATAGCCCCGCTTCATGCAGATGAAACATCGTGGCTATGGGTAGATATGGCACAACCCAATGGCGAAATTTCGCCCTATGTCTATGGGGCAAATTATGGCTTGTTGAATGTCGTTCCCTTTGATTTATACTCCGCCGCACAAGCCTCTGGCATCCGCTATTTGCGCTTTCCGGGTGGTCGTGTGGGCGATACCCATAATATTCAAAAACTACAACTAGACCAGTTCATCGCGCTATGTCGGCAACTCAACACCGAGCCAAGTATCAGTGTTCGGTTAGAGGGTGGCACGCCCGAACAAGCGGCAGAAATGGTCGAATATGTAAATATCACAAAAGGTTATGGTGTGCAGTATTGGAGCATTGGCAACGAACCTAATTTATTCAATGACTACACCACCGAACAGCACAACCTCGATTGGCGAGCCATTGCCGATGCAATGCTGGCAATAGACCCCACCATTACCCTCATTGGACCCGATACATCACAATTTACGGGTGTAGATAGTTACGAGGGTCTCGCCAGAGCGCATGACTTTCTGCGTGAATTTTTACGCGCCAATGGTGATATGATAGACATCGTTGCGGTACATCGCTATCCATTTCCAAGTGGCAATGCCCCCACCACCATCGAAGAATTGCGCCAAGATGCCCATACATGGAATGACATCATCGCCAATTTACGTCAAATGGTGCGCGATGAAACGGGTGAAGATTTACCCATTGCCATCACAGAAGTAAACTCCCATTGGAGTTCTAATATTGGTTCAGAAGCCACACCAGATTCGCGTTTCAACGCCATTTGGTGGAGCGCTGTCTTGGGTACATTAATCAACAACCAAGTAGATATGGTCGCCTTTTTTAATCTGCAAACCAGTGACCAATTGGGCGGACATGGCATATTGGCGCGGTATGAATTGCGCCCCACCTATTATGTCTATCAACTCTATCAACAGTTTGGGACTATCAGCATTGTGTCGGGAACTGATGATGCCAATGTCATCATCACTGCCGCCCAACGCGAAGATGGTACGCTTACCGTGATTATCACCAATTTATATGATAATGCAGTAACGCGCCCATTGACGATTCAAAATAGTGACCTCACACTATCCGATGGTCAGTATTGGTTATTCGATGAAACCCATCTCGCAGAAGAACTATCATGGTCAGAAGCGGTCACAGATGGCGTAGTTTATCTGCCTGCACAATCAATAACCCTGCTCGTTATTGAGGGGTGATGATGGGGGCAATTCCCCCATCAAACCACATCCCAACAAACTTCGTACACCCCTCAAATTGAGAAATGAGCCACCCTTCCACTACAATAGAAGATGAAGGGATTGGGCATTTTTGGTTATGGCAAATGAGATTAGCAATATTGGATTATTCATAGGGCTGGTCTATAGCGGGTTATGGTTCATCACCGCCCTATTGACCTATATACGTGCGTATCGCCTCCGTGTTAGCTATCGGCAACTCCTTATGCCCCTTCATCAGCCCATCGAACAAATCTCTAGCAGTAGCCTATCAGACACACAAGAGATGAAACCCGTCCTGCGCCGTGTTGTCTCTCAGGATATAACCCTGCATATTCAACCCGATGCCGAATTAGAAGCACGCACCCAAGCCGAAATAAGTCGGCATAAAGGCAACCTCAAACGCATCATAGACCATATTTCCTCCACACCCCTCGCCAGCTAAATTTCTGCCATTTTAGGCTTGATAGAGGTCTAAAACTTGCTAAGATGAAAGCCTATCTGCTATTCAACTGACAAGGGATACTTTATGAGCGATACCCCTCCACCCAACCCCATTGATAAAAAATCCATTTCGCGCATTGGGCTTACAGGTGCAGTGATAGGCGCGGTTGCCATTGGACTATTCATTTTGCTATGGGTGATTTTAGGTAATATGGGCATGAGTGACTTTCCACGCATTATTGCCTCTGTTTGCGTACCGCCGACCCTCCTCTCATTACTATTTGGCATCTATTTCCTAACAAGTCGCCCGTCAAATTGATGTGCGAATGGGCAAATTATGTTAAAATAGTAAAGAAGTATCGGCATAATCCAAAGATAACCTGATGATATATCCCGACCTCATCACCACAGGGCAAGGCGCACGAGTGGCGTTCATCGAAAAAATTGATGCCAAGCATATTGCAGAGACCATCGTTGCCTTCTCCAATAGCGAAGGTGGTATTTTGGTCATTGGTCTACAAGAAAATGGGGATTATGCACCCAGAAAATTTGATGCAGAGGCACTTGCCAGAGCCTTGCAAGAGGCAGAAGAACATTTTAGCCCTGCCGTTGTCGTTGGCACATGGGAAGAACTCGATACGCTCAATTGGGGGGATTCTGTCCGTGAAATTCCCGCAGACCACAAATTATATGCCCTCAAAATTCCCAGAAGCCCAGAATTACATGCCCTATCCGATGGACGTGTCCTCATCCGCAGTGGCGCAAAAAATCGCCCTTTAGGTGGTGAAGAAATTGCCCGTCTGGTGAGTGCCAAAAGCAGTGGTGATTATGAATCAGAAACCATTCCCAACATCGCCAAAGAGCATTTTAGTAAAAAGATGGTGGATGCGTATTTAGAAAAACGCGCAGAACGCACCAAACGCATCCATACAGGCACAACCGATGAATTACTACAAGAGATTGGCGCACTCAATGCAGAAGGAAAGCCAACCGTCTGTGGTGTGTTGTTATTTTGCGAATATCCACAGCAATGGATACCCCAATCGAGCGTGGTCTTTGCCAAATTTTTGGGCAAGACACCGCGTGGTGAAAGTGGGCTTGCGGGGTATATTCGCCGAGAAGAAATCACCGGACCCATTCCCCGTCTCATCGAAAGTGCTTGGAATCTGATTTGGAGCGAGATGGCGGTGAGCGCGGTGGTGAAGGGATTAGAGCGCGAAGAAACGTATGAATATCCCCAATTTGCGGTACGTGAAGCCATCGTCAATGCCATTTGCCACCGTGATTATCGGCTAAAAGGACGCCGTATCGAAATTCGCATGTATTCAGACCGCCTAGAGGTTATTTCGCCCGGTAGTTTGCCCGCGTTCATCACCATCGAAAATATCAAAGATGAACATTTTAGCCGTAATCCACGCATGGTAAATGGCTTGTTTCAGTGGGGGTATATCGAAGAACTCGGCTTAGGCATTGACCGCATGATGGAAGTGATGAAGCAATCGGGACATCACCCACCCGATTTTGATGCACATCCTCATAGTTTTGCTGTCACGTTGTATAATACCCGTGAAAAGCAATTTAAGGCGGGATATGCCACCGAGATGAACAGAGAACCCAATCATCGGCAAAATCTGGCGCTCGACTATATCAAGAAAAATGGCTCTATTACCAACCGTGAATATCGGAACATCTGCGAGAGTGTTTCTGCCGAAACATTACGACTCGATTTAGTGGATATGGTCGAAAGAGGCTTAATTGTCAAAATCGGGTCTAAAAAGGGAACATATTATATTCTAAAATAGGGCTTGTGCATCGGCACATACTTAAAGGACATTTTTCAGATGAGTTCTATCCTACCGCTTTTAATCATTTCTGCCATAGGCATCCATTTAGGGCTGTTGGTGATTGCCCGTTTGCGCTTCAAATTAGAAGGCGTGCTTGCACAAGGGTTATTTATCACCACCCTGTTATGCGTTGTGGCAATTGGGACTTATCTGTTGCCACAAGATTTTATCATCGCAGACCGTTTTAGTCGGATATTTTTCACGACACTGGCATTTTCTGCCGCCTTTATCGCTTTTGGCGATATTATCCTCAAAGACACCCTCCAATCGGCGCAACAATCGTCACAGGGGCGATGGCTGATATTGGGGGCGCTTTGGTTAACTGTAATTATCGTTGGTGGCATCATAGACCCCAACCCCCTACTCCCCCCAGTCAGTTGGCTAGATGCGCTGTTCGCCACACCTTCTATCAGCCTATGGGCGATATTGGTCGGTGCAACCATCTTGAGTGCGATTCTCACAGGAATTTCGTTTTATCGGTTTTATAAAGCACGCCTGCCAGAAGTGGCAAATCGGGCGCTATTTTGGGTGATGGCATCTGCACCCATGCTATTTGCGCTCATCGCCGCCAGTGGCGGAAGTGATAATCTTGCGGGATTAAGTATCCTCTTTAGCCTTGTCAGTGTCATATCTACCCTCTATGCCCTCACCAAACACCGACTATTCGATATTCGTACATCATTGCTTATCACGCTACGCATATTAACTGTACTCGCTATCGGTGCATCGCTCACACTTGGCGCGTTATATCTAGCGGTATGGGGCGGGCTACAAGCCAATCCAGAGGGAATTGTGATAATGGGCGTGTTGGCGCTGATTGTCGCTATGCTCTATATCCCCCTAAGCCAATTGGCACAATGGGTTATCGAAAAAATCACCGCCCGCAACCTTCAAGATAATGCCAAAATCACCCGCGAATATAGCCATTTGGTGGCAGAAATGGTTGAGCTAGAATCGCTCATCCCCTCTACTACGACTACCCTGATGGAACTCTTGCGCGTGCGAGGGTGTTGCCTCATCCTTCTTAGCAATACATCCATTGATGCCATAGACTTATTGGTACGCCAGCATAACAGCCCCAATGACCATAAAACGGGCAAAATTTCATTGAATAGTCCACTGTATCTGATATTAGCAAAAGACCGCCAACCGATTACCCAATTTGATATTGAATTCGCCCCAGAATATCGCAATATTCCCGCACATGAGCGCCAATTCTTCCGCGAAATTCAGATGAGCGCCTATGCCCCAGTCACACTAGACCAAACACTCATCGGCATTTTGGGATTTGGACCAAAAATCAACGACACCGCCTTTATGCCATCGGATATGGTCTTGCTCTCTACCCTCGCCCAACAAACGGGCATCGCCCTACGTAATGCGCGGTTGGTAGAAGATTTGCAACATCTCAATAAAAGTATGCGCTCGCTCAACAGCACCCTCAAAAATGCCAATGAACAGCTTGAACGCATGGACGCGGTAAAAACCGATTTTGTGACGATTGCCAGCCATGAACTCCGCACCCCTCTGGCACAAATTCGCGGGTATACCGATATTATTGACGCACTCAACGAACAGGGTATGCTCGACCAAGACCAAACAGCCACCCTCGTGGGTAATTTACGAAAAGCCACAGAACGCATGGAAGAACTCATTTCTGCCATGTTGGATGTGAGCCAGCTCGATGTGGATGCGATGGATTTACGCTTTACGCAAACCTCACCAGAGGCATTGATTAAAATGGCGATAGAACCCCTCACAGACGCAATTAAACAACGCAAACTCACTTTATCGGCGCGTGGTCTACGCGGATTGCCCACCTTCCCCGCCGATTTACAACGGTTGGTGCAAGCCTTCCGCAATGTGATTGTCAATTCCATCAAATTTACCCCCGATAGCGGACGCATTGATATCGTTGCATCATTGCAATCTGCCTCATCTGATGATGATGTTGACCGTGTATTAATTCAAATCCGTGATACGGGTGTGGGTATAGACAAGAAAAACCTAGAGATGATATTCAAGAAATTTTTCCGCGCCTATGACCCCTCGCTCCATTCTACAGGGGCATACAAATTTTTGGGCGCGGGTCCAGGCTTAGGCTTGACCATTGCGCGAGGCGTGATTGAAGGTCATGGCGGTAAAATTTGGGCAGAAAGCGAAGCACACAGCATGGAGACATTCCCTGGTGCAACTTTTAATATCCTGCTCCCCGTGACCATTCAAGAAGGCACCAAGCGCGTGCTATCATTTGAGGGACCAGTCGCAGAAAAAGCCGTACAAACATCAGAAATGACAAAAGTTCCCAAAACCGCACCACTGACCGAGAGTGTCACCGATATAGATGCCGATACAAACATGATTGATAAATAAGAGGACAGGCAGTACGCCTAGCAACAGGTTATCGTTAACCGATTAGATGTGAGTCGCTTATAGTGAGTAAATGTGCGGGGGTATCAACACCTATCAATAGTTTGAGTGCCTGCTGAAAGGTATTTATATCGCCTGTGGTGAAATAGGTGTGCGGAGTTCTGGCAGGGGTAAAATTTTCGGGCAATACGCGCCCAACTTGCTTGGCAACCGATAATCCGGGGTCTACCAATGTGACAGCATCGCCTGTGATGCGGGTAATCTCATCGGCTAAAAACGGGAAATGCGTACATGCCAGCACCAATTGGTCTGCGCCTTGTTCAAGCAATGGTGTGATATATTCCCGAATCACCCCCGTACCCGCTTCGGTGGAAAATTCACCAGATTCGACCAATGTCACCAAACGCGGTGCAATCTGGGTGATGACATGGGCATCGCGTGCGAATTGATTCAACACTTTGCGATACAACAATCCATCTGCGGTTGCCTGCGTGGTCAAAACCCCAATCACGCCTGTTTTTGTGGCATTCACGGCGGGTTTGACGGCGGGTTCAATCCCTACAAACGGAATATGGGGATAGGCTTCTCTGAGCGGATATAACGCGGCGGCGCTTCCCGCATGGCACGCCAATACAATGACTTCTGCGCCTTGTTCAATCAAAAAGTCGGTGATTTGGCGCACAAATCCATAAATTTCGGTATGGGGTCTTGGTCCATAGGGGACATGCTTTTGGTCTGCACAATAAACGGTGGGGATGTGTGGGAACAATCGGTGAATTTCGCGCAATACCGATAGTCCACCCACACCCGAATCAAATACGCCGATTTTACCGTTCATCGTCCATTCGCAGATAATTTTTCACGGGCGGCATCTACAAATGCTTTGAATAAATCGCGCATTTGTGCCATATCCTGCAAATCTTCTGGATGCCATTGTACCGTGAGTACAAAGCGTTTATCGGGCATTTCTGAGGCTTCGATGATGCCATCTGGGGCGTATGCCGTCACTTGCAACGCTGGCGCGACTTTCATCACCGCCTGATGATGAAGGCTATTCACCTGCACCTGCTCGGTCTTTAATATTTGTGCTAATTTGCTTTTTGGGGCAATTTTGACATCGTGCAACAAGGTGCTACGAGGCATACCCGTCTCAATGTCATGCACATAAGTGGTCTGAATTTCTGAGGGAATATCTTGGAATAATGTGCCACCAAATGCCACATTAAACACCTGATGCCCCCGACAAATACCAAAAATGGGCAAGTCATCAGCGACCGCCCATTGGGCAATTTGAATTTCTGCTGTATCACGCTCACGAATGATGAGTGCGGTTTTTTCGTGCTGTTCTGCCCCATAAAATTCTGGAGCAACATCACCACCACCGGGCAATAAAACACCATCCATCCGTTCATAAATTGCACGCAGGACTTGTGGGTCTAAATCGCACGGAATAATAACAGGCAAGCCACCCGCCTCTACAATCGCTTTGGCGTTTGGCTCGTATGCAGAAATGTATCGGTTATTGTTGCGCTCAATAATTGACCCAGTGATGCCAATCAGGGGTTGCATATATGATTAGTCTCTACGTTCCTTCAAGCGGGCGGCTTTACCACGCAAATCGCGCAGATAATACAATTGAGCGCGACGCACTTTGGCACGGCGCAAAATTTCGATTTTATCTACACGAGGGCTATGGAGCAAAAAGGTACGTTCTACCCCTACCCCATGGCTGGCAATACGGCGCACAGTGAAATTGGCATCATTACCACTGCCTTTACGCAGACGAATGACCAATCCTTGAAAAATCTGAATACGTTCCTTGCCACCTTCGACAATACGAACATGGACTTTGACAGTATCGCCAGTGGCAAGTTGTGGGTGTCCACGATTTTCCATAGCGAGTGATTGCAATAGCTCGTTCACGATGATTTATCCCTTCAATCCAAAAAAATACGCCCTCAAATGGCGCACGAGTTATGTCTTAATTTAGCGAACATTCATTATAACAACGCCTCACCACATTCTCAAGGGTGTTAGTAGGCACTTATCAACCGCGCGACACGCAATAATGCGGTGATAGATTTGGCATCGTCAATTTCGCCATTATCAATCTTGTTGAGTGCTTCGGATAGGGGCATTATTTCGACTTCAATAAATTCGTCACTATCCATCTCTAAGCGCGATTTAACCAGTTCTGTCGCAAGAAATAGGTGAATATATTCTGTGGTATACCCTGGCGCGACAAAAATGCCACCGAGTGGGACTAATTTTTGCGGTTTATAACCCGTTTCTTCTTGCAATTCTCGTTCTGCACACACCAGAGGCGCTTCGTTGGGTTCTAATGTGCCTGCGGGAATTTCGAGCATAGCACGATTTGCCGCCAGCCGAAATTGCCTCACCATCAGCACATTTTGATTGCCATCCAATGCCACAATTGCCACGGCACCCGGATGGGTAATAATTTCCCGTTGGCTAGTTTTGCCATTGGGCAATTGCACCGTGAGCAAATCGAGTTTGACCACCCGCCCACTATAAATGGGCTGGCGGTCGGTGACTCGTTCTATCAGAGAGTGATCATCGCTCATGGGATGATAAGTTCTTGGTTGATATAAATCAGGTTGATGTTGCTAATGCCATTGCGCGAGGCGATACTATTCACAGGAACACCATATTGCAACGAGATTTCAAATAACGTCTGACCTTGTTGGACAATATGTGTCACGCCACCTGCACTCGCCACAGGGGTCGTAGCCGAGCTAACTTGCGCGAGATTATTGGAGGCAGTGGTTGGGAAGGAGGTTGGTGGTGGTCGAACACCCGTTGTTCCACAACCCGGAATCGTCAATTTTTGCCCGACCAAAATCATATTGATATTGGTGATGCCACTGACACGCGCAATATCATTTACCATCACCCCATAGCGCAATGACATGCGAAATAGATTCTCGCCCTGCACCACTTCATGCACACAATCTGTCCCAGATACAAACGCAGTTGGGGCGGGTGTGAATGTTGGAATAAATTGTTGTGGCTCTTGAACAACTGGCGTAAAGGATGGCAACGGTTGTTGAAAGGCTTGTGCCGTTTGCGTTTGGGCAATTGCGGTGAAGGTCGGCTCTAAGATGATTTGTGTGGCACGCGCATAGAGTGGGTCTAATGTAGGCGTAGCACCCGCATCCAACTGTGATTGTTGTGGTGGCAATTGCTCTAAGGCGACAGTCGGCACAACCACTTCTTGTTGCACCGTATCTTGTGGTGCAGATACACCATTAAACGAAGAAATTTCGTTATTGGGGGCAGATTGTGCATCCTGATTCCCAGTCACCGATTGCGCGACCACAGGATTAGACACAATATCTTCAGACGATGGCACAGACTGAGACACCGTTGGCGATGGTGATGGAAAAAGCGCCACACTATCATCGCCTTCGTTCGTCTCGCGCAGACAGCCAGTCATAACAAGGGCAAGAACGCCCAATAGCATCAGAAAATTGGTTGATTTTGCCATCGTTATTTCTCCTAGCAAGATGACATCTTGAATAATCTAATTATAGCGGACTTATGCCAAAACCACACCTGTTATTCATCATCTGCTGGAATTTGCCTCAGATATGTTTTATAGGGTTTATAAGCAAATAATCAGAAACCAGCCATATCATAACCTGTCTATTGTCGTCTTCGCCAATCTACGTTACATTAGGCGCATGTATCCAAGACAACCCCATCAGCAAAAATTATGATAGAAAATATTCAATGGCTAGGGCATGGTAGTTTCGTCATTCAAAGTGACCCACTCATCTATATCAACCCGTGGCGCATCACGCGCAAGGTATTTCATCCCGATGTCATCCTCATTGGGCATGAACATCATCAACATTTTTCTGTCCCAGACATCGAAAAATTGCGCGGAGAAGAGACCAAAATCATCGGCAATTCCGCCATCGTAGACCAATTGCCAGAGACAATCCTCTTGCGTCAATGGAATAGTATCAGCATCGGCAAAGCCAGCATCAAAGCCGTTCCTGCTTATTCTCCCAACAGTTCCCAACATCCCCTAGAAGCAGGCGGATTAGGCTTTATTATCTCGCTCAATTTTTATGATATTTACTATGCGGGCGATACCCAAAGAATCCCAGAAATGAGTCGTATTCAGCCCGATATTGCCATTTTACCCATAGATGGCGATGGCACACTCACCGTAGAAGAAGCGGCGGAAGTCGTTCATGCCATGCGTCCGCGTTGGGTCATTCCGAGCAATTGGGGGTATCCTACTGATGGTGCAAGCCTCATGGATGCCCAACGCTTTAAGAAATTAGTTGGCGATTCTGCCACAGTTATTATTCCAGAGCAAGCCCGTTAGGAGAAAAATTGATGCGTTTTTTAACCCGTTTTAGTGTTATTGTGATGATGTTATGGATGAGTGTCTCAATATCTGCCCAGCGCCCAGATGCCCCCACATATGCCCAACGTGGCGAATATGCGGTTGGCACACGCGATTTTACGCTAGAAGATGATACCCGCCCATTGACCGTTACAATATGGTATCCTGCCCAAAATCCCGATAATCTGCCACAAGAGACCAGCTATACCCTGTCCATATTGCGGTATCCGGGGCGTGCCTTGCGCGATGTCCTACCCCTTGCCGATGGCGCACCCTACCCTGTCGTGATTTTTTCGCATGGGAGCAGTGGTTATCGCTTTCAAAGCACATTTCTCACAGAACACCTCGCCAGTCATGGCTTTATCGTCATCTCTGCCGACCACCCCACCAATACCGTTGCCGATGCGCTCAATCGGGAGCGCTTCTTACAAAATATCCCCGCCAATTTCGCCTATCGCCCACAAGATGTCATGCGCCAAATTGATTTTGTAGATAGCATGAATGCCGATGGTGATTTTTCTGGATTGCTCAATATGGATGCACTCGCTGTCATGGGTCATTCGTTTGGGGGCTATACAGCACTCATGGCAGGTGGCGCACAACTGAATTTTGATAAATTGGCAACTATTTGCACCACCACCGATAATCTCGATTTATTTGGAAATACCTGCTTTATCGGTGATTATGAATCGCAAATAGCAGAATTATGGGGATACGACACCCCACCAAATGGCGCATGGGATACCCTCACAGACCCGCGTATTCAGGCAGTCGTGGCACTTGCCCCCTGGAACGCGCCAATCATCAGTATAGACCCCTCTACGCCCTATCCAGCGACACTTATCATCGTGGGGAGCGCCGATAGTACCACCCCACCAGAACGCGATGCACAACAATTTTATGCCATGCTACCCCAAGACACCACCAGCTATATCGAATTTGCCAATGCGGGGCATTATATTTTTGTGGATAGCTGTAATGACCAAGCCGTTCAATTCGGATTTTTTGACAGCTGTTCCGATGATGTATGGGATATGGGACGTGTGCATGACCTCACCAATCATTTTGTCACTGCCTTTTTATTGGACACACTAAAAGGTGACACAACCGCCTATGCAACTGCCCTATCAGACGATTTTGCAGGTGTGACGATTCAATCACCCCAGCAACCCACCAGCACACGCCCAGTAACCATCCTATCTACCGCGCCCCATGCCCCAGATGCCTATACACAAGGGCTTGTCTATCACAACGGCTTATTTTATGAGAGTACAGGCTTAAATGGGCAATCATCCCTACGCGAAGTAGACCCACAAACGGGTGATGTGCTACGTCAGGTCAATTTATCTGCCGAATATTTCGCAGAAGGTTTGGCATTGGTGGATAATCGCCTCATTCAAATCACATGGCGCAGTAATATCGCCTTTGTCTATAATATAGAGACCTTTGAGCAAATTGATACCTATGCCTATGAGGGTGAAGGCTGGGGATTGTGTTATGACGATGAATTTTTGTATATGAGCGATGGCTCAGAGGTCATCACCATCCGCGACCCACAGACATTTGATGTCATCGGCACATTTTCTGTGACACAAGACGGTTTGCCTGTTGATAATCTCAATGAGCTAGAATGTCCCGCAGGGGACAATTTTATCGTGGCGAATGTATGGCAAACACCCTATTTAGTGCTGATTGACAAAGCCACAGGGATGGTTAATACCCGCTTGGATGGGACGACATTGGTCAATTATTTTGAAGAAGGATTTACCAATAGCGATGCGGTACTCAATGGGAGCGCCTATGACCCGCTCACCGATACATGGTATATGACTGGCAAATTGTGGGATACGATGTTTATCGTGGAATGGTGATATAGATACGGGGGCATAAACATATATGCCCCCGTAATTAATTATGGGTTACGCGGCGGGGATTAGAGAGCCGTCAGATGACCAGTTGAGTTTTTCGCCCTCTGCATTATAGATATGCGGGGGAATCAGCCCATTGATAACATCTGCATCAATTTCTACCCGCCGAATTTCTGATTTACCGGGTATCTCGAACATCACATCGAGTAGCACTTTTTCGATGATAGAGCGCAAACCACGCGCCCCTGTCTCACGTTTGAGTGTGAGGTCTGCGGCCGCCCCTAATGCCGATTCAAGAAAGACCAAATCAACATTATCCAGCGACAATAAATGCTTATATTGCTTGACCAGCGCGTTTTTTGGCTGAGTCAGAATTTTCATCAATGCTTCACGGTCGAGTGAATCAATGCTCACCAGCACGGGCAATCGTCCGACTAATTCGGGGATAACACCAAACTGCATCAGGTCTTCTGATGTCGCTTTGCGGAGCAATCCAGATAAATCGTCTTTGGCACGTTCCGATGTCACACCAAATCCCATCGAAGAGGATGAACCTAACCGCTTACGGATATGGTCGGCAATCCCATCGAATGTTCCGCCACAAATAAACAGAATATTGCGTGTATCAATCTGCAAAAATTCTTGGTGTGGATGTTTGCGCCCACCCTGTGGTGGGACATTTGCCAGCGTACCTTCGACAATCTTCAACAAGGCTTGTTGAACACCCTCTCCCGATACATCACGGGTAATAGAGGGGTTATCGTTGGTTTTACGGGCAATTTTATCAATTTCGTCAATATAGATAATGCCTTTTTCTGCCTGCGAAATATCACCATCGGCGGCTTGAATTAGGCGTAGCAAGATATTCTCGACATCTTCGCCTACATAACCCGCTTCGGTCAGTGCAGTGGCATCGGCAATACAAAACGGCACATCCAAAATACGTGCAAGGGTTTGGGCGAGGAGTGTTTTACCACTCCCCGTTGGACCAAGCATCAGGATATTGCTTTTATCCAATTCAATGCCATCGGCACTTTTTTCATTTTGAATACGTTTATAATGGTTATACACTGCCACGCTCAAAACCCGTTTGGCGTGCATCTGCCCAACCACATACTCATCTAAGTGCGCCATAATCTCACGGGGAGATAACAGGTTACTCACACGAAACGTATCGGTGCGTTGTGTAAATGTGCTTTCCTCTTCCATAAGCAAGTTATAGCAGAGTTCCACACAATAATTACAAATAAACACACCATCTGGTCCTGCAATCAGGCGCTCTACATCTTCGTGGTCGCGCCCACAAAATGAGCAACGATGGTCATTGGATTGTAAACTCACGTCTAGTTTCCTTTTGCTTTATCCAATTCTAAAACGGCATCAATGAGACCATATTCTACTGCTTGGTGAGCATTGTAATAAACATCACGGTCAGTATCACGTTCAATCACCTCAAATGGCTTGCCGGTGTGTTTAACGAACACATTATTGAGCAGTTGCTTGAGGCGAATAATTTCGTTGGCTTGAATGACAATATCAGAGGCTTGACCTTGTGTTCCGCCCAACGGTTGGTGCATATGAATCGTTGCATTGGGCAGTGCATAGCGTTTGCCCTTTGCACCCGCCGCCAATAATACCGTGCCAAAACTGGCTGTGATGCCAATCGCGGTGGTACTCACAGGGGGGTTAATCGCTTGCATCGTATCATAAATTGCCAAGCCTGAATAAATTACGCCACCGGGCGAATTGATATACATTTGAATCGGCTTTTCGGCATCTTCTTGGTCAAGAAATAACAATTGTGCCACAATGAGGTTGGCTACTTGGTCATTGACACCCATCCCCATAAATACAATACGATTTTTGAGCAAGAGGGAATAAATATCATAGGCACGTTCACCTCTGCTACTTTGTTCGATAACCATTGGAATCACATTTTGAAAATTCATTCTGTTCGGCGGATTGCCACCTGGCAATGTCGCCTTTCTCCTTTCGTTTAGCATTTCAGACACGCATAACCAAACAAAACTTACTCTGCTGATTCTGATTGCGAATTTTCTGGCTCAGAATTTTCGCCCGTTAGTGAGAGTTCTGCAACATTTTCAATCTTTGCCAAGTCGGGCAATTCTTTGCCAGTGGCAATATCAAAAATACGGTCATAGATACGTTCTTGAAGAACTTCGTTTAACACAGAAATGCGCGTTGATTCGTTGTCAAACAGTTGATGAATTTCTGGATTATCGCCAAAGGGTTTGAGCATCTCATCAATATGAACTTGAATATCGGCGGCAGTAGCGGTGATTTTTTCTTGAACAACCATCTCACGCAAAACCAGCATCTTCTTCAAATCTTCAATGGCGGGTTCACGATATTGTACCTTTAGGTCATCCATCGTCATGTTGGTCACACGCATGTACATCTCTAAACCAACGCCTTGTTGTTGCAAGCGATTGGTAAACGAATTAACCATTTCTTCTACGTGGTCATCAAGCATGACATCTGGAAAGGTAATTTCGGCTGTTTTTGCCAAATCTTCAATCACCGCGCCGACAAAGGCTTGTTTCGATTGGCGACTGAGTTGCTTTTCTAAGCTATCACGCATTTTGGATTTTAATTCGTCTAATGTAGAAAGTTCCCCTTCGGGGTCTTCTTTGCTCACTTTTTGGGCAAATTCATCATTCAATTCGGGCAAGGTCACGGTTTCGACCTTCTCGATACTCACGTTGAATTGCACCTTACGCCCACCAATATCTTGGTATTCTGGGTCGTTTTCTGGCACGGTAAGTTCAAAGTCTAGTTCATCACCTGCATTTGCACCGACCAGTTTTTCTGCAAAACCGGGCAAAATGGGGTCATTCTCTGGGTTCAATGTGATGGGTGTGCCATGTTCATGAGCAAATTGTGTCCCTTTGGTTGGACGGACATCCTCGACATCTTCATCGGCATCTTCTTCCGATTTTTCGAGTGGTACAGGGTCATCTGCAAAGGTACTATGCAGGTCAATTGTCACCCGATTGCCCAATGCCACAGGTTCTGTGCTTTCTTCTGTGACAGCTTCGTCCTCTTGCAATCTGGTGAGCGAGCGCTCGATCATTTCATTGGTGACTTCTGGGGCAGTATATTCGCGCCGAGTAGCACGGTAATCACCCAAGTTCACGGCGGGTTGCAATGGGACTGTATAGACAAATACAGGGCTTTGGTCTTCTTCTAGCTTAAAATCTTCAAAAGTACCCGGTCCATAGGGTTCTAATTCAGAACTGGCTAAAAGTGATTCTTTATAGATGTCTTGGCTCAGATTTTCTACTGCCTGATTAAGGATTTCTCCTTCTAAACCATTTTTGATAAGGATATGATAGGGAACTTTGCCTTTACGAAAACCGGGTATGCGTATCTGATTCGCAACCTTACGAGAGGCTTTTTGTTTGGCATCATCCAGTCGTTCCTTTTCGATGGTCACGGTAAGACGGACTAACTGATTGTCGAGATGTTCTTTATGGATATTCAACGCATATTCCTTTGTTCACGTTAGGGCTATTGTAGCATTAATAAGGTGTTGTGGATATAAATCTTGTATCAGAAAATAGAGGCGCTCTGTGAGCGCCCCCATTAAGGCAAAAGTGGGGAAGGAGGGACTCGAACCCTCACCTCGTAAAAGACATGATCCTAAGTCATGCGCGTCTGCCAGTTCCGCCACTCCCCCAAGTGTATGATACAAACTGTGCGTATATTATAAGCAAGATGTTAACCAATTTCAATGCGCGATATGTCGCGTAAATCCATATCTGCCACCCGATTGAGGATACTGGTAATCACCAATTGGGCAAATTTGAAAAGTGTCTGTAATTGTGCGATGCGGTCTAGGTATAATTGGGCGCGTTCTTTGTCCAATTCATCCATTTTTGGCAAAGCATCGGACAGCAATTGCACATTATCATCCATCACATGTAAGGCACGGTCAACATCCCGCATTTCGCGCCCACTGAGGATATTGGTGATAATCTGAATAAAATCGGTGCTGGCTTCATAATATTTGCGTCGTCCACTTTTGCCCCGCAACCATACCTGACGCACCATCCCCATATGTTCAAGCGTCCGCATATTCATACTCACATTGGCTTTAGAAATGGTGAGGCGTTCCATAAGGTCGTCTAATGAAAGCGGGTCTGGGCTAAGAAGCAAGGCGGCATAAATCTGCCCCATCACCTTACTAAACCCAAAATAATCGGCTAATTGTCCAATTCCGTCCAACATACTATCATGTACGATGGCTAACTTGGGGTGTATCTCTGTGCCATTTTTGTCTGACATGTGCACCTCTTTACTACCGTTACCATTTAAGAACCCACTTCAATAAACGCCACAACCGCCTGCTCAAACATCTGTGGTGCTTTGGTCAATAATGCTTGACGTGCTTTGTCTGCATCATCAAATTTTGGAAATGAACGTCCTTGATGACTCCATAAAATGACAAAATCATCGCGCACACGCACATAAAATTCGTCCTGCAAGCCAATAGCCACCAGACACCGAATCACCTCTTGGACATGCGTGCTATCAAACAGCGTATTCAGATAATAAGACCGTTTTCTTGCTTGTTCCCAAGCCGAAACCGCCGATTCTTTATATTGGTCTGGCAAGGCATTCAAATGCACGTGGTCACGGTCAAATCCTTTAACCAAACCTGCTGTCATCAACTGTTTAAGTTCAAAATCGGTGATAGGCGCACCAAAAGCAGTTTTTTCAAAGGCACGATATTGCCCACTCACCAGTTCTTGTACCAATGTATCACTCCAACGCACAACAAATGCGCCATCAATCATCACGAATATTCGTGAGCGCAACACAAATGATTCATCTGGAAATTCAATTGGTAGGGTATCATCATCCATAAATAGCTATTTTAACACTCCATCATCATTTGAACAACCGACCATCGTAGGTCTAAAGTCGGTTACGAAGTCTTGCAATTTGATATACTGTAATTATAGAGGATAAAATGAGTGGTGTGACCATTTTCACACCAGAGAAAGGGTCAAAATAATGAAACGCTTATTGATATTAAGTGTGTTGGTGTTTTTTACAGTCTTCATTGGGATTGGTATCAAACCAGCACAAGCACAAACAACTGTCTGGACATCGGAGTTTTTTAACAATATCTATCTATTGGGGTCGCCGGTCTATACCAGACAAGATACCCAATTATCATTTAATTGGGGCATCGGCTCGCCCTATTTTTCCGTACCAGCCGATTATTTCTCGGCACGTTTTTCTGGTGATGTTTATTTCACCGCAGGTACATACCGCTTCACTATGATTGCCGATGACGGTGGGCGTGTATTTGTCAATGGCATTCAGGTTCTAACCACATTTGACAATCTGCGCCCCAACCAAATTATCACGGGAGATTTTAACTTTCCCATCAACGGTTATTACCGTATCCAAGCCGAATATATAGAACTCACAGGGTCGGCATCGTTTGCATTATCGTGGCAAACCATCGGCGGTATACCTACACCCATCCCAACACCATCTGGCGGGCTAACAGCCGTTTGGACTGGTACATTCTATAATACATCCAATTTTACTGGGTCTGCAGTCGCCACGGTTACTGAGACCAATATCAATAAAAATTGGGGAAATGATGCCCCACTTGCAGGGGTCAATGCCGATAACTTCTCTGTGCGTTGGACAAGCACCCAATATCTGCCCGCAGGCAACTATCGGGTTGATGTTCATGCCGATGATGGTGTGCGTGTGTATATAGACAATCAACTGGTCATCAACGAATTACACGTCTATTTGGGGCAACGCTATTCATATAGCTTCACTGTGCCAGTCGGGCGCAACTACCCCATCACAGTAGAACATCAAGAAGGCACTGGTGGCGCGTTCCTAGAATTTGCGCTCACCAATTCAAGCGGTGGCATTATTGGCTCTGCAAGTCCAACACCCAATATCCCCACCACCAGCCCAACAGGATTATTTGCGGTGGTCAATACCTCACGGCTCAATGTGCGAAATATCCCCAATGCCACAGGGTCTACTGTCCTCACTCGTATTAGTGGCGGTGAGGTCTATACCCTCTTAGCCTATAGCCCAGATAACAATTGGGCGCAACTCAATGTGAATGGCATCGTTGGTTGGGTCAATGTGCGCTATGTAAATATCACCAGCACACCCAATATCACCTCACCTACAGGTGTGATTGCGACCACTAGCGCCTCTGTAAATATGCGACTGGGACCAGATGAATCGTTTGGGCGCATCCTCACCATCCCCAATTTCACACAATTGCCCGTCATCGGACGCAATAGCACCAGCACATGGTGGCAAGTAACCTATAACGGACAAACAGGCTGGGTTATCGCCCAATATGCGCGGATTCCCGGTACCACCAATATTAATGCTATCCCCATCACAGGGTAATTCACGCAATAGTATGCTTATGAGGGCATAGTCTTTATGCCCTCATAAGCATACTATATTATTCGTATCGCAATGCCTCTATTGGGTTTAATTTTGAGGCACGGTTAGCAGGATACGCCCCAAAAAACATACCAATTCCCCCAGAAATAGCCACCACCAGCAAAATAGTCGAAAACCGTATAGATACCTCTAAATCTGCCACCAAAACCGTGACTAAAAATGCCAATATAAAGGCGATGCCAATGCCAATAGCACCGCCTATCAACGCAAGAGTCATAGATTCTGTGAGGAATTGCAACAAAATATCGCTATTTTTTGCACCAGTGGCTTTACGTAGCCCTATTTCACGGGTACGCTCTGTGACTGTCACCAGCATGATATTCATAATACCAATACCACCCACCACCAACGAAATTCCCGCCAATAAGGATAAAAATAGCGTGAGCAGTGTGGTAATTTGATTCAGCGTGTCTAATATGGCGCTCTGGGTCACAATCTGAAAATTATCCTCATCCCGAAAACTGATATTCCGTTCCTCGCGTAAGGTTTGGCGGATTTGCTCCGCAGATGCGCTCACACTCTCACTATCTCGTGCTTGTATCGCCACAAAATCCACTGGTCGTTCCCCTGTGAGGACACGCTCCCCACTTAGACGGGTTTGGGCGGTACTCAATGGCACGAGGATAATATCATCGGCATCCCCACCTAAAAATGTTGTGAGTCCTTCACCACCTTCGGTAGATAGCACCCCAATCACCGTAAAACGCACCCCCCCAATCCGTATGGTTTGACCAATGGGGTATATGCTAGGAAAAAATCGGTCTACCATCTTTTGTCCCAAAATAGCGACACGCGCAATGCCATCTACCTCGTTTTGGGTAAAAAATCGCCCACCGACCACATCCCGATTAAAAATAGTGGGATATAACACCTCTACCCCTTCAATCCGTGAGAGATATTCAACACCATTCGCCACCACTTGACGATTCATATTGTCTTGTGCCATGACATACAACGCATCTGGCACACGAAACACATCCGATAGTGATGCCACTTCATCTAATGTAATTAATTTGGAGTTTGGCGAGTCGAGAGGGGCAAATACCACCACTAAATTTGAGCCGATATTCTCGAATCCGGCAATCACAAACGATTCCAATGCCTGCCCCACCGACACAAGCACAATCACCGATGTCACCCCAATGGTGATACCTATCATCGTCAAAAATGAGCGTAATTTATTGGCATTGAGCGCACTCAATGCCACACGAATATTTTCGATAATTATCATCGGCTACTCAAATCGCAGAGCATCTATCGGCTTCATACGGGCGGCACGACTGGCAGGATACGCCCCAAAAAACAATCCTACCCCTGTGCTAACGATGGTCGCCAAAAGCACCGCATCGGCAGATAAGCTTAGGGTGATGTCGTCAATGAGTGCCGTACCCAGTAGCGATGCCAACCATCCCACCCCAATCCCCAACACACCGCCAATCAGCGACAATAACAGACTTTCGATGAGAAATTGCGCCAAAATATCGCCTGCACGTGCGCCAACCGCCTTGCGTAAGCCAATTTCGCGGGTGCGTTCTGTCACCGATACCAACATAATATTCATAATGCCAATGCCACCCACCAGCAACGAAATCCCCGCAATCAGGCTCAAAAAGAGGGTAAGTAATAGCGTTAGATTCAGCACAAAATCGCGCAATTCGCTTTGGTCATTGATACGATAATCTTGCTCACCATCAAATAAAATGCCATGTGCCTCATCCATGTATGCCGATATTTCGGTTTTGGCGCGGTCAGTGGCTTCTTCTGCTATCACTTGAATATAGATAGATGACACCCGATAGCTACCATCTCGCGCACGGGCATTGGCAACCATGCGCGTTTGCGCGGTGGTGATCGGGATAAGCACAGTGTCGTTTTGTCCACCAAATCCATCCACAAATTCCATCACGCCGATAACCATAAAAACACGCTCATTAATGCGGATACTGGCACCAATGGGGTCAATAGTTGCATCGCCAAAGAGGATTTCGACCATGTCCGCGCCCAATACCGCCACCCGTGCGTTATCGTCTAAATCGGCTTGGGAGATAAAATCGCCACTGGCTAAATTCCAATTTCGGACAATAGGCAATTGTGGGACAACCCCAGTAGCAGTGATATTTCTGCCACCCACATCACCCGATACCAACGCAAAAAAGGAGAATTGTGGGGCGACTTCTCGGATATTAGGGGCTATAAGCGGATTTTTGAGGTCATTGGCTTGTTTCATCGTGAGGGGGTCAATGCGCGTGCGTGTGGGGCTACTGGGGCGCTGTGCAGTGATAATCAGCGAATTTGAGCCAATCGCATTAAATTGTTGCGCCACAAATTCTTCTACACCCCGCCCCAAACTGACCAGCCCAATAACCGCCCCCACCCCAATCACAATCCCCAGTGTGGTCAGAGCAGAGCGCAAGCGGTTGGTCAACAACGCATTAACTGCAATACGAAAAATTTCGGAAAAATCCATTCGCTACTGCACCACAACAATTTGAATCAACTCAGCAATAAATGTGTTTAACCCATGTGCATAAGAATCGAGATAATCTTGGGTCATATATTGTGCAAAATCGTATAAATCCAAATCGTGCAATGCTGTCACATGCGGGCGAAAATCGCGCAGACTCAAATGAATCACGCCTATATCATCGGTAATAGCGCCCCATGCCAATGTTTTTTGCTTATTATCATCTTTGGCGGTGATAAAGCGCCGTAATGACGACCCCTTTGCCACCCGTCCCAAATTGGAGAAAACTTCTTCCCCTTTGAGAATTTCGTTCAATACATCAAATCGATTTGGGAGCGCATTAAGTAATTTTTGCAATACAGGTGGGACATGCGCCAACATCTGGATTCCCGCCGTGCTAGAACTTTTTCCAGACAGCGCAATTTCACGATACCGCGCCAATAATTCACCCAACCCACCAATAACGCGCAGATAATACGCCCGTTGGTCATTGAATTGCTGATACGATGTCATTTTGTCTCGTTGCGATGCCATATAATAGGCTCTGAGCAAATCGAGTGTGCGTTGATGCGATATATGCAAATCGGTGATTGGGTTGCGGAAGGTGGTCGGAAATAACCGTTCTTTTGGATTATGCCGACTAGCATCAATCGGCAATAACATCGCTGGATTTTTGCCTACAAGCGCCTGAAGTTGCTCCATCGCCAATTTATACGCCTGTTTATGGCGTGGGTCATGATTAGTCTTGAGCAAATTGAGGATATAATTCATCTGCTCCGATGGTTTGTAATTGAGCGCATGAAAACCCCTATAGATAATCATCAAATCGTTGACTGTCACCCGCGCCCCAAGCCGTTGCAATAATAATTGACGTAGGCTTTGGATGGTAGAGAGTTTGACTTCATGATTTTCTGCGCCTGTTTCATCGGATAGCCGCGATTTTTGGGCAAGTTTGGCAAATTGTGAATTTTGCTTGAGCGTAAGCGATTGAATATTGAGTTTTGGCGCGAGGGCGCTTTGTGGCTTCACCGCGCTAAAATACATCCCCCAATTCACCGCCTCGCGGGTCATCATCTCAGAGACAGCCGCGCCCCACGCTCCATCAAAAAAGATGTGCGATTGGTCAAAAATAAAACTACTCTGTGTTTTGGTGATGGTCAGTGGATGGTCGCCACATCCCCGTTTACCCCGCCGAATCCATGTCAATGGGTAGGCAGAATCACGTTCATCCCAGTTGATAATAATGGGTGTTTTTTTGAGCAACGCCAGTTCTTTTTGGGTAGAGGGGTCTAATTGCTCATAAAGGGTCTGATGCAAGGCGCGTGGTGTGACGACAAATATCTCATCCACCATCGGTAACATCGGTTGTGGGGGCATGTGTAAAATCGTTTGGGCGGCGGTGTGTGCCATCTGTGGGCGCAATAACACTTCCATGGGGATGAGATGATAACGCCCATGACGAATCACCCCAATATAGGCTTCTTTAAGAGGATAATGTGTGCGGATTTCGTTGTAATTATTGGGTTCTAAGTTGGCTAACCACGACAATTGATATTGATATGAGGCTAAATCGCGCTCGCCCGCCGTCTTGAATGCAATAGCCAATTCGCGTTTTGCGACTTCATCCAATGAACGAATATATGGCACAATGAATTCATCAAATTTCTTACGGCGGTATTGCGGAAAATCTTCATCGGTAATTTTTTCCCGACCAAACGGGCGCACTTTTTCCCACCGTGAATAAATATCCTCTGGCACACGCCCCTTGCCCAATTCGACCATCAATTTGGTGAGGATGCGCTCACGCCATTCATTCTCCAAAATACTGGGGAGCAATTTGAGGAATTGCACACTGGTCATCAGCCACGCCGCCAGTGTATCTTCTGGGCGCAAATGGGGCATGTGGGTATGAAACCCTATCGTCTCATTGGTATGGCGGGCGCTATCTTCACGCAGAGCAAATTCCAAATAGAATTGCCATGTGCCATCGGGAAAAGCCGCATTCATATCTTTTCCAGACAAGCGAAGCAATTGTTGATAGCCATGAATAACCGCCGCAGGAGGCACAAATAACGCACTATAGACCATGCGCCCGACTGTGGTTTGAATCCCCCTAAAGAGCAATTGGACATATTTTTGCGATTCATTTTGGCTTATTTCGCGCTTATCCAATTTTGCCAATGCGTTCAAAATCATACCAGGGACATTACCCGCAGGCACAGTCTGGGCGAGTTCCTCGCTCAATCGCTCAATTTCTGGCAATGGTAAGCGTGACAAATTGCGGATTTGTGGGTCTGTGAACACTTGACGCAACCGTGCCACAGTCGCCACAGTCGCCTGATGTAGCGGGTTCTCAATCGGGTCATCACCATTTAATGGATGTTGTGATTGCTCGCTCAATTGTATTCTTCCTTTTCACCACCATAATAAACATCCTGAAAAACACCTTCAAGCTCTTCTGCCTCTGAAGGTCGTTCAGATTCCCCTGCAATCAACGGGGTTGCCACTTTGCGGTCTGCTACTACCGCCCCATCACGCAACATAATCACACGGTTGGTATGCCGTGCAATCCATGGGTCATGTGTCACAAATATGGTTGTGATGCCTTTTTCGCGGTTCATCGTCTGAAAAATCTGCATTACCTCTGTGCCACTTCGACTATCCAAATTGCCTGTTGGCTCATCGGCTAAAATCATCGCTGGCTCGTTCACAATAGCGCGGGCAATCGCCACCCTTTGTTGCTGACCACCCGATAATTCACTCGGCAGATGGTCTAATCGCTTACCCAACCCTACTGCTTCAAGTGCCTCTTTTGCCCGTTTGGTACGACCAGGTACCCCGCCATACATCAGAGGCAATTCCACCTGTCGTAAAGCAGTCGTGCGTTTGAGCAAGTTAAAACTCTGAAAGACAAACCCGATTTTTTTATTGCGGATAATCGCCAATTGTTTCTCATCCAATTTGCTCACATCCACACCATCCAAATAATATGCCCCGCTTGTCGGTTGGTCAAGTGCGCCCAAGATATACATCAGGGTACTTTTGCCACTGCCAGAGGGTCCCATAATCGAAACAAATTCTCCCTCATAAATCTGCAAATCCACACCGCGCAGGGCGTTGACTTCAACATCACCCATGTGATAGGTTTTTGTGATATGGCGAATATCAATCACCGCGCGCCGACCTAATTCATCGCGTTCAATTTCGGGAGTAGCTTGTCGCTTAAATAATTTTAGCACCATTTTTATTCCCCGCGTGGTAATAAAACCACAACATCTCCCACCAATACACCAGCAATCACTTGGGTAAAACGGTCATTGCGTGCGCCAATCTCAATTTGCACCTCTTCAAACCGACCTTGTGCGCGTTCTATGGTCACATAGGCGCTCTGGGTAGCGCGGTCAATACGGATATATCGGTTTGGGACAAGTACCACATCCAAAAGTTCTTGGGTGGCAATCCGCGCCGTGACACTCATACCCACTTTTATCGGCGCATCAGTCTCGTCTACACGTACACGCACCAAATAAGTGACAAGTGTGCCGATTTTTGTCGGCGTGAGCGATACCCGTTCTACCACACCCGTAATTTCGGCATCTGGCAAGGCATCTAGGGTAAATGTCACCCGTTGCCCAATTTGCACAGCCACCACATCTGTCTCATCTACGGGCAAATCCACGACAAAGTTGCTGACATCCATAATAAGTATGGCGGGCAATGTATTGGGTGACAATTCGCCTATGGTGAGATTATTTTGGGCAATAATACCATCAAATGGGGCGCGGAGTTGGGTACGATTGAGCAACGATTCTGCCTGATTCACCGCGAGCCGAGCGCGTTGCAAGTCTATTTCTGCCAATTCAACATCATCTGGTGTTGCGCCATTAAGCAAACGGTCTAATGTCTGTTGTGCCTGCACAAGTGCCAATTGCGAGCTACTGAGGACGCTAGAGTCCAATGTGCGGTTTTGGGCGGCGACATAATTGGACTGTGCAATTGCAACACTCCCCCCAACCTGATTCAATTGCACATCAAATTGTGAGGCTTCCACCGATGGCGTGATACCACCCAGTAGCCCGTTGATATTATTGACCACATCATCTAAAAATTCTGCGGGGACATTATCAACTATTTGCGGTGGCAGATTATTGATGTCTATCAGGGGCAATGTCGAGGCAGTGAGCGCCGCATCCCGTTGAAGTTGTGCCTGCCATAGCTGATTCCCCGCCAATTCCACTTGCAGACGGGCAATTGCTTCTTGGGTGGTATTTTGCGACAAGCTAGTGCTATAGGCGGCGTTCACAGAGGCTTGTGCCACCGTCAGAGAGGCTTGTGCGACGGCTATGTCTTCTTCTCGCGCAGGGGATGTGAGCGCATCAAATGCGATTTGTTGTAAATCTAGCGCGATTTGGGCATCGAATAATGTCGTTTCATAATCGGTTGTCTCTAGGGTGGCTAAAATATCACCTGTTGTCACGGTCTGCCCTACGATTACCATCACATCACGAACAGGCGCAACCAATTCAAACAGCAATGGCACTTGGCGAATCGGGGCGATACCCCCTGTGGCGCTCACGGTGACGGTCAAATCACCCGCCCCAATCACCACTCTATCCACGATAAGAGGTTGTTGCTGATTGACCAATTCGGCTTGGTTTTGTCCATATAACCGCAATCCAAAAGCCCCAATAGCAATCAATACCAGCAAAAAAAGCAAACGGCGTAAGAATTTTTTCATGAAATTATCATCTCTGTGCTAAATACAAAACGCCCACCTATGAGCAGATGGGCGCAAAAATCGTCATCATAACGCGGGCGGTTAGTAGCTACCGCAAGTCCCACACCCACCAGAATTATTGAGTGTGCCAGATTCTTCTTCACTTTTGGCTTTGAACGATTTGCCACAACCACAACCACCACCAGAATTGGGGTTATCAATGCGGAAACCGCCACCCATCAGGCTATCTACAAAATCAATGGTCGCACCATACAAATGCCCCATGCTAGTGGGGTCTACAACCAAACGCACACCATCCACAGCCACAACGGTATCGTTGGCTTCTGGGGCGGGTTCAAATGACATACCATATTGCAAGCCAGAGCATCCACCGCCTGCCACAAAAACACGTAAAACATGGCTGGAAATTTGACGTTGCTCAAGCAAATTGCGGATGGTCATCGCCGCGGCGGGTGTAACCACAAGCGCGGTTTCATCAGATATACCCGATGCACCAATTTGTACTTCGTTTTGTTCAATCACTGCCATGAGGTTTCCTCAATTCTCTTTCACTCTATTGTAAATCGGTCTTTTACGATAATAACATATTCTCTGATAATGGTCAATAAAAATGATGACCATCATAAAAATTAAGTGCTTTTTATCACATCACCCACAAAATAGGCACAACTGTTATCGCCACTCGATACACGGCTCATCACACGCGGAATTGTCCCCAACATCGAAGCGATAAGGCGCATATCCATTGTGCAGAGTGCATCGGTTGTATGCGCTAACTGATGATAAGGACAATTGGTCGTCCGCAAAATATAGCCATCATTTGCATCAGATTTTTCCCAATATGCCTGATACCCATGCAGGTTAAGATATTCCACCGCCGATTGGAGGCGTTCTGGCATATTAAGTCCATGCACTTTAGCAGAAAGCGCCATATTTTCTGCCACACCTTCTAAGATGACATTCACTTGTTTTTGAGGCAAGTTATCTTGAATTTGTTCGAGCAATAATGCCGCCAAACTCTGATAATTATTAGGGAAAAAGCGCAAGGCTTTGGCGGTAAGGGTGTAGATATGTTGTGGTCTGCCGGGTGATTTTTTATGTCGCCGTTGACTAATATTGATAAAATCGTCTTGTTGCAACAATCCTAAATGATGACGAACCGTCACAGGGGTGATGTCGTCACCCCGCCGTTTTTGGAGGATACACACAATTTCATCCACTGTGCCATCACCAATTTCGTGCAAAATTTCTAAAATGAGTTGTCTGGTTTCTTGCATAATTTTATCGCGCCTATTGTTGAGTTTAGGTCATTATAACACCATTCTCATAAAAATGCCCTCACATCAACAATTGCCTTAGACAAATTACCTTGTACAATTGCGCGTGGTGCATTTATTCATGCAATTCTTAAGGAGAAAGAGTCCTTTGAGCCTTACGGTAGCGTTTCAAGGTGTTCATGGTGCCTATTCGGAGCAAGCCATTCGCCAGCATTTTGGGGAAGATGTCATCACTAAACCATACCCCAATTTTAGCGAGTTACTAGATGCCATAGCCAATCGTCAAGTAGACTTTAGCGTATTACCCGTAGAAAATGCGTTGGCAGGTGCGGTAAATCAGGCATACGAATTACTCCTAGACCATGATTTACGGATTCAGGCAGAGATTATTCTGCATGTGCATCATGCCCTACTCGCCCCAAAAGGGACAACATTTGACCAACTCAAGGTCGTGCGCTCACATCCACAGGCACTCGCCCAATGTGAGACCTATTTGCGTCGCTATAAACTAAACCCCATCCCAGATTATGATACAGCAGGCGCGGCAAAAAATTTGTCAGAAAATCCAATCGCAGAAACAGGTGCAATTGCCAGTTTGCTCGCAGGGAAACTCTATGGATTAGATGTCTTAGAAACTGATATTGAAGATGTATCATTCAACTTCACTCGCTTTTTCGTACTTGGTCATGATGACCCCCCACGCGGGGAATATAACAAGACATCCATCGTATTTGCTGTTCGCAATCGTCCCGCCGCCCTCTATGAATGTCTGGGCGAATTTGCAGAGCGGGGCTTAAACCTTACCAAACTCGAATCGCGCCCCCGCAAAAATCGTCCTTGGGAGCCAATTTTTTACCTCGATTTTGAGGGTCATTGGCAAGATACCCCCTGTCAAGAAGTATTGGCACGGTTGTTGCAACGAACATCCTTCATTAAAATGTTAGGGTCATATCCAGCCGTTGTCACCAAATCTGTGGGCATATAAAAAAGGACGAACACTATGAAAAAATTGAATGTTGCTATTTTAGGCGCAACGGGCGCTGTTGGTCAGCGATTTATCCAATTGCTAGAAAATCATCCGTGGTTTGAAGTCACAGAACTCATCGGCTCAGAGCGTAGCGCAGGCAAAAAATATGGTGATGTCGCCAATTGGGTACTCGATGGTGCGCCTCCGACAAATATCCGTGAGAAAACGGTCAAAGGGTTATATGACCCCATAGATGCGCCACTCGTATTTTCTGCGTTGCCAAAAGAACCCGCCGTAGAGCGTGAGCCAGACCTCGCCAATGCAGGGCATATTGTCTGTACCAATGCCTCTGCACACCGCATGGCGGATGATGTGCCGTTGTTGCTTCCAGAGGTCAATGCAGACCATATCGGACTCATCGCAGTCCAGCGCGAAAATCGTCACTGGGGAACAGGGGCACTCATCGCCAATTCCAATTGCACCGTGATGCCTGTCGTCATGGCGCTCAAACCCCTCATGCCCTTTGGGATTAAACACGTCCACATGGTGAGCCAACAAGCCATCAGTGGCGCGGGACATCCGGGGGTATCGTCTTTGGATATTATGGATAATGTCATCCCTTATATCGGCGGAGAAGAAGAAAAAACCGAGAACGAATCGCGCAAAATGCTCGGTGGATTCACAGGCGAAAGCATCGCCCATGCCGAATTTCTGGCGAGTGCGACATGCACCCGTGTCCCTGTGATAGATGGGCATCTGGTGACAATTTCGGTGGGATTTGAATCAACTGTCGGGCAGGCGGATATTTTGCACGCATGGGAATCGTTTATTGCGCCAAATCCTGTGCCATCGTTGCCAAGCGCACCCGCGCAGATGGTCGCCTATTTACCCCAAGCAGACCGCCCCCAATCGCGCCGTGACCGCATGGCGGGCAATGGCATGACAACATCGGTGGGGCGGTTGCGCGAATGTCCGATTTTGGGCTATAAATTTGTCGCATTATCGCATAACACCATACGCGGGGCGGCGGGATGTAGCATCCTAAACGCGGAATTATTGGCGGTAGAGGGTTATTTTAATAATTTTAACCCTATAGCATAATGGCTTTCATCTTGTAAACTAACGATTATTCAATTAGTCGTAGCTTTAAGCAATTTTACGTGTTGTTTATCGTAGTGACGATAACTATTTAGGAGAAACCATGAGAATTTTTATCACAGGCATAGATGGCTATTTAGGTTGGGCATTGGCACAATATTTGGTGGCGCGTGGGCATACCGTAGCAGGTGCAGATGCCATGCTTCGCCGTCAATGGGTAGAAGAACTCAATAGCCAAAGCGCCATCCCCATTTTTAGCCGTGAAGAACGTATCTCCGCCTTCAAAGAACGCTATGGCGTAGACTTGGATTTCCGTGAAGGTGATTTTATGGATTATGAATTCACCAAAAATTTCTTTGAAGAATTCAAACCCGATACCATCGTCCATTTGGGTCAAGTTCCCTCTGCCCCCTATTCGATGATTGACCGTGACCACACCGTATTTACGCAACAAAACAACGTCATCGGCAATCTGAATATTCTGTGGGCAATGAAAGAGGTCTGCCCAGAGGCGCACTTGGTCAAATTGGGGACAATGGGCGAATATGGCACACCCAATATTGATATTCCAGAAGGTTTCTTTGAGGTGGAATTTAGAGGGCGCAAAGACTATCTCCCCTTCCCACGTCAAGCCGCCAGTTTTTACCACTGGAGCAAAGTTCACGACTCCAATAATACTATGTACGCCTGCAAAATTTGGGGATTACGCGCCACCGACATCATGCAAGGCGTGGTATTTGGCACACGCATTGACGAAATGGGCGAAAATCCAGATCCACGCCTGCGTACCCGCCTCGATTTTGATGAATGTTTCGGCACAGCCATCAACCGTTTCTGTTGCCAAACCGTCATTGGTCATCCATTGACCCTATTCGGTGCAGGTCATCAAAAACGTGGCTTTTTGCCATTGAGAGATTCCATGCAATGCCTCGCTATTGCCTGCGAAAACCCGCCTAAACACGGCGAATATCGCGTATTTAATCAATTTGAAGAGACCTATAACATCTTCCAATTGGCAGATATGGTGGCAGAAGTCGGTGATGAAATGGGTATCCCTGTGGAAATTGCCGAATACGACAACCCCCGCTTCGAGGCGGCAGAACACTATTTTAACCCAGACCGCAACCACCTCATCAATTTGGGCTACAAACCATCTCACGATGTCAAAGCCGAAATGCGGATTATGATTAACGACCTCATGGCATACAAAGACCGCATAGACTCTAAAAAAGATGTCCTTGTGCCAAGCATCCGTTGGGAAGGCGTGCGCCGTCGCTCTAATATGATTGCCAAACGTCAAAAACAAGAAGCCTAGAGACATATTAGGCAAGTGTGTATCAAGCCATACAGGATGCAATTGGTTGCGTCCTGTATCTCATTAAGACTGTTATCTCATCACAAAAGGATGAACGATGATTCAATTTCGTAAGTGGAAAGATGTGTCATCAGAAGACCGCGCCAAAGTCATGCGCCGTGCCGAACAAGACATCTCTGAACTCATCCCCACCGCGCAGGAAGTGATTGACCGTGTTCGCACAGAAGGCGATGCAGGCGTGGTTCATTATGCTCGCAAATTTGATGCGCCCAATTTTTCCGCAGATATGCTCAAAGCAACATCAGAAGATTTTGCCAATGCCCGCGCTCAAATTAGCGCAGAGGTCATTTTTGCCATTCAACAAGCACACGCCAATATCAAAAAATTCCACGAAGAGCAAATGCCAGAAGCCATGTGGTTCACCGAAATTCAACCGGGTATCATGGCAGGCGAAAAAATCACCCCTGTGACCAGTGTCGCACTGTATGTCCCACGCGGAAAAGGCGCGTTCCCATCGGTGATGCTCATGCTCGCCACTCCTGCAAAAGTCGCTGGTGTAGAAAAAGTGATTGTCGTCACCCCACCCACCCCAGAGGGCAAAGCCGATGCGGCATCGCTGGTCGCCGCCGAAATTTGTGGTGTGGATGAAGTGTATGTGGTCGGAGGGATGCAAGCCATTGCCGCGGTTGCCTATGGCACACAATCTATCCCCAAAGTGGATAAAGTGATTGGACCCGGTAGCAGTTATGTATCTGCCGCCAAACGCCTTTTATATGGTGTGATTGATGTCGGGTTGCCTGCGGGTCCCAGTGAGTCTATTATTTTGTGTGATGAAAACGCAGACCCACGCCTCGCCGCCCTCGATTTACTCGTAGAAGCCGAGCATGGCGCAGAATCTGCCGCCACATTGGTCACACACAGCGAAAAAGTCGCACAAGAGGCACTCGCGGTTTTACCCGAATATATCGCCCAAATGCCCGAATGGAGACGCAAATTCATCGAGAATGTGCTGGCAAATTATGGCGGGATTATCGTCACCGATAGCCTAGAGGAATCTATCCAATTTGTGAATGATTATGCCCCAGAGCATCTCGAAGTGCTGGTAGATGAGCCATTTATCGTGTTGAATAAAATCCGCAATGCTGGCGAAATTCTGCTTGGTCACATGACCCCAATCCCTGTTGCCAATTATTGCTTGGGATTAAATGCGATTTTGCCCACAGGCGGGTTTGCACGCAGTTTTTCATCGGTGAGTGTGTGGGATTTCCTCAAACGCAGTGGTATTGGCTATCTGTCTAAAGAGGGATATGGTCGTTTGCAAGGCATCACTGCAATACTCGCAGATTATGAAGATTTCCCCGCCCATGCCTTTGCAATCCGCAAACGCAACGAAATTTTGGGGCTATAGATTTTAACAGTATGGCGGGCATGACCTTAAATATATGTCCGCCATGATATGAATAAAGCAGGCGCTAGTGTACTGGCTGACTAGTGCCTAGCGCGTATGTCAGCCACAAATAATAGAGCAATACAATGACCAACATTCTACAAACCATCCAACAATTACAATTCACCGACAAGCCCCAAGCCGAATCCTTGCTGATAACCTTCATCCGCGAGACATTCGATTTATCTGTGCAATCGGTAGAATTACGTCCACTCGCCATTTCGCTCAATTCTTTCAATGGATTTATCACCCTCACGGATGGCAATAAATTATTTTTCAAGACCCACACCGAACAAGATACGGTTATTGATGAATACTACAATGCCCATTTATTAGCAGAAATTGGCTATCCTATCATTCAACCCCTGTATAGCACCACCAAAACGGGGCAACAATTTTTGATATACGAGGTCATCACCGCCCCATCGGTATTTGATGTGGCGTGGGACATCGAAATGGGTGCGAATACGACCGATTATGAGGCACTCAAGCAGGCACAAAACGATGCCGATGATGCCCTATTCACCTATTATCAAAATAGCCTAGAAGCCCACACACCCACACCCGATGCCCCTGTTCACCAGTTGTTTTATCATCGGCTCACAGGTGGTCGCTATGACCGTTTTTATGCCGATAATACCCCCATAATCCTGCCACATGGCACATTCCACATGGGTGATGTCAAACGTGTGAAATGGGTTATCAACGGACAAGCCTTTATAGAGACCATCAACGACCTTGTGGCGGATGCCATTCGCTTATTAAACCCCGCTATCCCCCGCCCAACGATTATCGGACATGGCGACGCGCATAACGGCAATGTGTTTTTTCGGCGTGATGAAAAATCACTCCTCTATTTTGACCCCGCCTTCGCAGGCAAGCACCCACCCCTATTCGACCTGACCAAGCCCATTTTTCATAATGTGTTTGCGATGTGGATGTATTTTCCGCACATCAAAAAAGAGACAACCCCCATTCATGTGAATGTGAAAGGCGATACATGGCATGTCACTTATAATTATGCCTTGCCACCCGTGCGGATGATGTTTCTGGAAAGCAAATTTGAGCGTGTACTCATCCCAACCCTGAAAATGGTCAAGCAAGCGGGATTTTTGCCCGATGATTGGCAGAAAATCCTCAAATTGGCGTTATTTTGTTGTCCATTCCTGACCCTAAACTTGGCAGATGCCGATCGGTTTCCGCCAGAAATTAGCCTATTGGGTTTGGCGATGTCGGTAGAGATGGGCGCGAATTCTGATAATGGTCGTCACATATTGGATGAATGGTTAGATGTGGCAGAAAATAGATTGTAGTGACAACACATGTGTCGCCCCGTCTGATTATTATCGAATATCGTATCCAAATTCACGGCATTCTGCAATAAAAATGATTATATTTTATGCAAAATTGGTGTTGTATAGGATATTTGACATCAACACAAACCAATATCACACATAATGAACATCTTGCATCCATCGGCGTGGATTATCTTGAATGTAGGAAGATAACACAGCATATTCATCTGGATTACGGATGATATGTTCGTGATAATTCCGTTACCAAATTAAATCAATCCTATTGAATTGTGTGTGGATTTGCTTGGTCACAAACGATTTATACGAGCCAATAATCGCCCCCAATGCACCTTTTCGCTTACTATCACCCAATGGATGAGCATCTTGGATAAAAAATAAAACCCCATGAACGTGATTGGGCATAACCACAAACGCATCGCATTGCACATGCAAAAAATGGTCAGGTACTAATTGCCAATAATCCCATGCCACATCACCCCAAAAATGACGATTCATAACTTCCTTCACAATTTCGCCAAATAAATGTTGACGCTGGTGGGTGCAAATCGTGACAAAATATGCACCTTGCGAAGAATAATCATACTCATAGAGCCGAATTGAATGCCGATATGGTAAATTAGATTTTTGATTCATGATTTCACCCCATTGCAGATTGTAGGGGCGAGGCACTGCCTCGTCCCGCATTCATTTTTGCCATTATGAATCAATATATACCGCCATTTATCAATTTACGCAAATCATATTTTTGTCGGTAAGGAAATACATCGCAATGACAAATCAACCGACAAGTGGGATGAGAAAATCGTATCATAATGAAAATTTACAATGGGGTAAACGGGACGAGGCAGTGCCTCGCCCCTACAGGCATGTGAGATTATAAGGACGACACATATGTCATCGCGCCTTGTTGTGACATATAAACCACCCCACATCTTCGTTGTACCATGAGCTACCTATCAGCACGCCGATAAGAAATAAACGCATCTGCCATAATGTAAATTCACCCTAATCCCGAAGCACCTCTAGCAATTTCTTATAGGTCGGTGATTCGTCCATGAAAATATATTGTGTCGGTTGTGACACAATATGCATCCCGCCTACACTCCGTAAATATTCCACAGCACCCAGCAGGTCTTTTGTCCGCACGGTGAGCGTCACGGTGAACCACTGACGGTCATCGCGTGCCACATAAACTGGGGCGATGGTCGGTCCCAATAACCCGCGTGTGAGCGCATTATCCACCACTTTCGCGCCAATTTCTTCTAGGCTCTCGCCACACATATTCACGGTTAATTGCGAATATTGCTTACCAGTGAGTGACGCATCAATGTATTCCAACATCTTGCGGACAGTCTCTAATAAGGCGGAATTTTCTTTGAGCGCCTTTTTATTCCCCACCAAACACGCTTGTGATTCGACAATCACACCATCGGGCAAGGGGCGCAGGTGATTTTCACGCAGGGTTGTGCCTGTTTGCACCAAATCCACGATAATATCGGCATAACCAATAGTCGGGGCGGCTTCGATTGCCCCTTCTGCCTTCACCAGTGTGAAATGATGGATGCCATTCGCGTGCAAAAATCGCCGTGTGAGATGGGTATAAGTCGTGGCTACGCGCAAATTACGGCGCTTATGCTCACGGAAATCCATCGCCACATCCACCAAATCCGCCATAATATCCACATCTACCCATGTTTCTGGAATAGCCACCACCAACGAACAGTGACCATATCCCAATTTGTCGTGGATGACGATGAGGTCATCGGTGGGGTTTTCTTGCACCACATCATAACCAGTTACACCGATATGTGCAGTGCCATCTGCCACTTTGTATAGCACATCGCGCACACGTTGAAACAGCACATTCATCCCATCTAATGCGGGGACTGTACCTGTATATTGGCGCGGATTGGGATGGCTCACCTTTAATCCACACTCTTTAAGAAAATTAGTGGTCGGTTCTGCAATTGCCCCCTTGCTAGGGAGTGCCAATGTAAAATGGGTTAGCATCGAGTTTTTAGCGTCCATGAAGTGTTTTCACCAATAAATCAATTTCATCGAGGGAATAATCGCGTTTACCAAGCCGAATTGCATCGTTTTCCGATGCCCACAAAAACACCACTGAACGGGTGACTGCTTCGGTATCTTCTACCAAAATCACACGCACACCCCGCTTACGAAGTTCATACGCCCAATGTGTCGCCGTTGCGGGATAATTTTCTGGCAGTAGATAGACGGTAGGCGCTGTGGTCGCTTGGCTAGGTGTGAGCCGTTCTAATACTCTATCGGCATAATAGGCAAAACCAACGGCGGGAATTTCTGTTTCACCACCGATGAGGCGTGTCAATTCGTTATAGCGACCACCACCTGCCAATTGCACGCCATCATCGGCGCGAATTTCAAACACCGCACCCGTATAATAATCCCAAGTGCGTGCCAAATCTGGCTGAATCCGAATTTTATCCATCGGCACTTGCGAGGCTTCTAATAACGTGATGAGCAATTGCCATTCTGCAAATAATTGGTGCGATGCTTCATCATCCCCAACAAATTCAGCGATAACCTTCATGGCTTCATCAGATGAACTTTCGATATTCATCCACGCCTGCAAAAAGTATAGGGCATCATTAATTTGGCTCTGTTGGGTGGCTTGTTGGCGCTTTTTGGCTATACGTTGGGTAATATCAATATGCGAGCGTCCACCGAGTGTATCGCTCCGTGCGGAGTTTACCAGCAATTCCAGCGAGGCATGATTGGGTGTTCCAACGTTATTGGGGATATACCGCGCCAGATGTGCCAGTACATTCATTTTTCCCTTAGACCCACCGCGCAATAAATGGCGTTGGCTCAGTAAAAAATGCTGGGTGCGCGGGTCGAGTTCAAATTTGGCGAGTAAGCGTTGTGTGAGTCCGACATGCCCAATGAAGAGTGTCCAATCAGACACCTCTTGGAGCAACAATCCATGTACCGCCATGCTGATAATTTCGGCATCGGCAATAATATTGGTCATACCGATGAGTTCTGCGCCTACACTATACCGTTGATATTCATGCGCGTGCAGATTGGGGTCATCCTCAAATACCGCACCGCTAAATTGCCAACGTGCCACCTGCCCCGTTGCTTGGAGGGTGTATAGATGGGCGGCGGCGGCGGTGAATTCTGGGCGCAAGGCAAGTATTTGCCCGTGTCGCTCAAAAGTAAATAATTTTTCTGCGACTTTATCGCCTGCTTTGGTCAGGAATAAATCGGCATTTTCAATAATCGGTGTCTCTATCAATTCATAGCCATAATGCCCCATGTGTTCCTGCAAGGCATTGGCGAGTTGCTTAATTGGTTGACCGTCTTGTTTTATCCGAAAATGTACTCTTTGCACCACAAAACCCTAGTCTCTTATGTCATAAAAATGCACGTCACAATCATAACGCGCTTTGGCATCAGAAAAAAGGCAGATATGGTGTTTTAAGCCACTATCACTTAAAAATTATACCCCTTTGAACCATTTGAGCAGGCGGTTAACCACATTTTTCTTTTCGCCAATGCCCTTATCATATTCCACGCGCAATTGCTCGGTCAGATATTGCAAATCTGCCAATTTCATCCGTGCGCCATTCACAATAACCCAATCCCCTTCCATTACAAGGTCTTTGGGGATGCGATTGTATAATTTCTGATAGGCTTCTCTATAGCTTGACACAATATTTTCGGGTGATGTCACCATAACAACAGACCTTAACCATTCTCAAATGACTATCGGTTACAATCACATTATATGCGATTTTACCCAAATGTGACACAGTTCTAAAAATATTTCAACATCTTCACACATTTTTATAGGCTGGCAGATTGAATCATTATAGCATAACATTGATTAAACTTATTTTTAATTGAAATTATCCTAAAGTGAGGTATCTCTTGTATACACACACCTATTATGAAGAAGCCGTCACCGCCATCCGCTCATTTAGTCCCGCTACTCCCAAAATTGCGATTGTATTGGGGTCTGGGTTGGGCGGATTAGCCGATATGCTCGAAAATCGTGTTGTCATCCCCTATTCTGCCATACCACACTTCCCTACCGCAACCGTACATGGGCATAGTGGCGAATTAGTCATTGGTGAGTTAAACGGACAGACGATACTTGTCCAAAAAGGGCGGGCGCATTTTTATGAGGGCTATAATCTTCAACAAGTCACCTTCCCCATCCGCGTAATGCACTTCTTGGGGATTCAAACACTCATCCTCACCAATGCCGCTGGGGGCATCAACTCCCAATTTAGCGCGGGTGATATCATGATGATTAATGACCACATCAACATGGTCGGATTTGTGGGATTAAGCCCACTGGCAGGTAAAAATGACGATGAACTTGGTCCACGTTTTGTTGGGCTTGTGCAAACATACGACCGCCACTTGCGCCAAATCACCCATGAAGTGGCACAAAATAACCGCATTCCATTGCAAGAAGGTGTCTATTGTTGCTTGGGTGGACCCACCTACGAAACACCCGCCGAAGCCCGTATGCTCCGCATTATCGGCGCAGATGCCGTGGGCATGTCTACCGTCCATGAGGTGGTGGTAGCACGTCACATGGGGATGAAAGTCTTGGCATTTTCGTCTATTACCAATATGGTGATAGACAATTTAGAGACAGAATACGAAACCAATCACGAGGAGGTGCTAGAAGTTGGACGCATCATCGTCCCAAAACTTATCACCTTATTGAGAGGGGTTATCGAAAGGATTTAAGTCTGTGAGCAATCTGATTTTTCTCATTGAGCAAGTCGCCATTGGGTTATATATCCTCATCGGCGTGGGTATCATCATGTTTTGGTTACGGTGGCGTGTGGCACGGTTTGATGTCCGTGCCACACGCTTTGAATTAGAACGCGATTTTGCCAAATTTCGACGTGACAATGCCCTCACACTGATGGTTTTGGGCGTGGAACTGGCTTTAATCGTGTTCGGGATTCAGCGTATTGTCGCACCCACTGTCCGCAGTGATCAAGAACTAGAACGGCTTATCGCCATGAATAACAGCGAGACGGTCATTGAAACCCCTAGCGATGGCGTATTCATCACACCAACCCGTCCCGCTCCCCTCTCTAATTTGCCCATTGAACCTGTCGAATTGCCCCGCGATAATGAGTTTTCAGTCTTTGTCACACCGACACTCACCCCCACCCCTGTGGGGACAATTGAGCCAAATGCACCCTCTGTCTATGGATGCGACACACCCAACGCCTTTTTACAAATCCCAGCCAATGGGATGCGTGTCTTTCAGGTGATTCGTGTGGCAGGAACAGCATTTGTAGACGATTTTTCTTCTTACAAGCTCGAAATTAGCGGACCAACCACCCTAAATACCTTTTGGGTCATTGATGAGGGTTCTATCCCCATAGATGAACTTGGCACACTCTCACAATTCAATCCAGACCCATACGCCGAAGGGACATATCAATTTCAATTGACCGTATTCGATACCACCCGTGAGTTAAAAGCCTCATGTATGGTGACAATTTACCTCAGCAGACCCATCCCAACCCCCACACCATTGGGGGGATAACGCGCATAATTTTTGCTTTTCTCTAATAAAGATGCGCTAAGATGAAGGTATTACAAAAATTATAGGAGTTGAGACTATGTTTTTCGATTTCACTTATATTCTAATTGTGGCACTCCCTAGCATGATTATTTCTGGATTGGCACAAGCCTATGTGCGATCGGCTTACACCAAATGGCAACGCACCGCCAATTCATGGAATATGACCGGTACTGAAATTGGGATGCGAATTGTGCAGACCAGTGGCTTGCGCGATGTCCGATTTGAAGGTGTCGGCGGGCAGATGAGCGACCACTACGACCCAAGTGGTCATATCGTGCGGATGTCGCAAGATGTTGCCACACAACCATCGGTAGCCTCTATGGCAATCGTGGCACATGAACTCGGTCATGCCCAGCAACATGAAGAAAAATCACCCCTCATCGGCGTGCGCCAATTTCTCGTGCCAGCCATGCGCTTTAGCCCCATGGTATCGTATGGGCTGATTATGTTGGGTATCGTGTTCAATATGACCAGTATGTTGTGGCTAGGGATTATTTTCTTTGGTATCACAGTGGTGTTTATGCTCATCACCCTGCCAGTGGAATTTGATGCCAGTCGGCGCGGATTAAAGCTGTTGGAACAAGCAGGACTCATGAGCAATGGAGGTGATGCGGGTGGCGCAAGGCAAATGCTCACTGCGGCGGCAATGACCTATGTCGCGGCATTTATCTCGTCATTGCTCACACTGGTCTATTACCTGATGTTGGCATCACGCACAAGGAGCAACCGTTAAACTTAAAAAAGGGTGTGACCATCAATAGTGCCACGCCCTTTTTCATGATTCTTAAATGATTACCGATTCAAAAAATAAGCAAGGGTATTGAGTAATTCGGTTTTGCTAACAGGTTTTGCCAAATAGCCATCGCAACCTGCCTCCAAAAAACGCTCTCTATCCCCAAACATCGCATTTGCGGTTAATGCCACAATAGGAATATGAGCCAATGCCGCGTTGGATTTAAGCCTTGTGGTCACTTCCATACCATCAATATCAGGAAGATTAATATCCAACAGAATCAAAACAGGTTGTTCCTGTTCTGCCATGCGTAACCCTGTGATACCATCTAGGGCTTCGACCATCTGATACCCACCTATATCCAACATCTTGCGGACGAGGCGCATATTCTGTGGATTATCTTCCACATAAAGAATTTTCATGAACTCAGCCTCTCATTGGCATTAATTAATGAATGATTAATTCAATTATCAACTGTTTTCACACTAAAATCAAGCGAATCTTAAGGAAAAAATCTTAATTATTGATGACTTTTGGTATTTGTACAAAAATCATAATGGTTCTCTACGTGAAAAAAACCTAAAAATACGTCCTATCCGCTTTTGCCATTGGCGCAGGCTTACCCGCAGATTGACCAGCGCATATCCCGCCCGTCGCTTCCGTTCTTGTCGCCGATTCACCACTTGGTCACCGGGTTGTGGCACAGTCCACTGAATCACCGTAGCCGCCCAAGTGAGTCCCCCACCAAAACCCACAAACACAATATAATCGCCCACATTAATGCGCCGTTGCTCCACCGCTTCATAGAGGGCAATGGGAATAGAGGCGGCAGATGTATTACCATAATGTGCCAAATTACTCATGAATAAATCGTCACTCAAATTAAGGCTACGCGCCGCCGCTTGGATAATCCGTTCATTTGCCTGATGCGGAATAATCAGTTTAACATCTTTAAGGGTGATATTTGCCTCTTTGAGCGCCTGCTTAATGCTCTCCCCTATAACCCGTGTAGCAAACTTAAATACCTCACTACCTGCCATGAACATCTTATGCAATTGCGGGTCTTTAAGCCCATCCTGTGAGCGAATTTCGATTCCGCCATAGGTGGGCAATCCTAGCAAATCATAACCAGCTCCATCGGATCGCAAAACACTCGATAATAATCCACCAGGGGTGGTTTTTCCCTGTAAAACAACCGCTCCTGCCCCATCACCAAAGAGAATACACGTCCCTCTATCTTGCCAATCCATCACACGGCTCATGGTCTCTGCACCAATCACCAACGCCGTCTCGATACTACCAGACCGAATCGCCTGCGCCGCCATATCTACCCCATATACAAAACCCGAACAGGCGGCAGATAAATCAAATGCACCCGCATTGTTCGCGCCCAACCAATGTTGGATAAGACTGGCGGTGCTAGGAAAAATATTCTCTGGGGTGCTGGTTGCCACAATGATGAGGTCAATCTCTTGGGGCAAAATATCGGTGATGGCGAGTGCTTGCTTGGCGGCAAATAGCCCCAAGCGGGCGGTTGTTTCGTCTTCATCGGCAATCCGCCGTTCTTTGATACCTGTCCGTGACTGAATCCACGCATCCGATGTTTCGATGATGGCGGCTAAATCTTTATTGGTGAGGATACTTCGTGGAACACGCATACCCCATCCAACAATATGAGCATAAATACTCGACTGAGGGCGACCCTCACGTTTTTTATTGCGAGCCATTTTGCTTATATTCCCCAAAAATTAGGACGGCATTATGCCCGCCAAAACCAAACGAATTGCTCATGGCAATGTCTATTTTATGCTTCACACCCACCAAAGGCGTGTAATTGAGGTCACATTCGGGGTCTGGATATTCGAGATTCATGGTGGGGGGAATAAAATCTTCTAATATTGCCATAATGGTAAAAATTGCCTCCACAGAACCCGCCGCGCCCATCAAATGTCCTGTCACCGATTTGGTAGAACTGATGGAAATCGAATATGCCAGTTCGCCAAAAGCGCGTTTGAGCGCGAGTGTTTCGCTACGGTCATTAAGGGGTGTACCTGTACCGTGTGCGTTAATATAGTCAATCCTCTCTGGGGCAAGGTTTGCATCGCGCAATGAAATGCGAATGGCTTCGGCGGCACTTTCGCCTGTTTCTAGCGGTGCAGTCACATGATAGGCATCGGATGTATGCCCATACCCAAGAATTTCTGCATAAATATGTGCGCCACGCGCCAACGCATGGTCAAGTGCCTCTAAGACCAAAATCGCAGACCCCTCTGCTACCACAAAGCCATCACGTTGGGCATCAAATGGGCGCGAGGCTTGGCGGGGGGTATCGTTTTTGGTGGATATGGCGGTCATGTTATTAAATCCGGCGATGGTGATTTCTTCTAATGCCGCCTCAGAACTGCCCGCCAATGCCGCATCAATGCGACCATAGCGAATCATCTCTAGCGCCTCGCCAATGCAATTATTCCCTGTAGCGCAGGCGGTGGTGATGGCAAAATTGGGTCCGCGGATGCCATAGGTCATCGAAATTTTTGCCGCCGCCGCATCGGGTAACATCATTGGCACCAGCAACGGACTCACTGCTTTTGACCCGCGTGTAAAAAAGGTGCTGGTGCTGTTATAAATACTGGCGATACCACCTATACCCGTACCAACAATTACACCCACCCGATATTCGTTCTCAGAGGTGATTTTTAGTCCAGAATCTTCCATCGCTTGTTTGGCGGCATATAACGCCATCTGTGTAAAACGGTCTGTCCGACGCGATTCACGCTTGCCAAATAAGACATCTGGATTAAAGTTTTTGACCTCACCGCCAAAGTGATTTTCTAGGCGAGAGGTATCGAGGCGCACAATGGGGTCAATCCCTGTAATGCCATCGGCAACATTGCGCCACGCTTCTGTGACAGAATTTCCATTGGGGCAAACAATCCCCATTCCAGTTACCACGACTCGTCGGCGTTCCACAATTCCCTCTCATCTATTGTTTGGGGATGATTTTCATCTTTAAGATGATTATAATCACTTTTTTCACATTACATGATACACCCTTAATCGAATCAAAGAAAACGGTTAGTTGATATTCGTTATGATTCTCATCACTGGCGCAACAGGACTCATCGGCAGACACCTCATCAAGGCACTGATACCCACAAACTATCTTGTGCGTTGTTTGGTTTCTCCCACAAATTCAAAACACCTGCCATGGGCAAATGATACGGGAAACGCGCCAGAAGTCATTATTGGCACATTATTAGACGAAGAAATCTTGTTTCAGGCACTTGCAGGGGTGCATGTTATCATCCATCTGGAGAGCGGGCAGTGGTGGGCAAATGCCCGTCAATTGGAGCGTATAGAATTGGTCGGCACACGCAATCTCATCGCCGCCGCCCGCGCTAACCGTGTTGGTCGCATGATTATTGTCAGCCATTTGGGTGCCGCCCCGTCATCTGCCTTTACCCTCTTACGAGTCAAAGGGCAAACAGAAGCACTTGTGCGCGATAGCGGACTCGCCTATACTATCATCCGTAGCGGGGTTATTTTTGCACCAGACGATGCCTTCATCAACCATATCGCCATGAATTTGAGCCTCAATCCGTTTTTTATCATGATGGCGGGACAAGGCGAAGTGGTCATCCATCCGCTTTATATAGACGACCTCATCAAAGCCCTGCTAGTGACCTTAGAACGTATCGAAACCGTTGATGAGACCTTTAATATCGGTGGGATGGAATATATCACCTACGAAGATTTACTCTTCACCATCATGCGGATTACAGGCAAGCATCGCATGGTCATCAAAATGCCCCCCTATATGATGCGCTGGATAAACGCGCTCACCCGTCCCTTTGTGAGGCGTACCCTCATTACCAGACAGTGGTTTGATATGATTGCCGTCAACCGCACTGCCCCACTGGGCAATATGTATCATCATTTTGAATTTCAGCCCCAACGGATAGAGGATACACTCCTCACCTATCTGCCCCAAAAACGATTATTTTTCCCTGCCCTACGTTATCTGTTCAAAAAACGTCCACGCGGTATCTGAGAGGATTTTATCTTATGTTATATGACCAAAAAGTGACTTTTATCGGCAGTGGCGCGATGGGTGAAGCCATGATAAAAGGGCTATTGCACCAAGAACTCATCCCCGCCAATTATATCACCGCCGCAGACCCTCATATTGAGCGTGGTGATGAATTGGCAACCCGTTATGGACTCAATGCGACCAACGATAATGTGGTCGCTGTCAAAAATGCCGATGTGGTCGTTCTTTCGATTAAGCCTCAGATGATGAATAAGGTCTTGGCACAACTCAAAGCCCATATCAAGCCAGAGGCACTCATCATTAGTATCGCGGCGGGAGTCACGATTCAACGCATTGTAGACCATCTCGAACATCCCTATGTTGTGCGCTCCATGCCAAATACCCCTGGTCAAATTGGCGAGGGCATCACAGTCTGGACATCTACATCGGAAGTCACAGAGCAACAACGCACATGGACAGAAGCCATTCTGGGGGCAATGGGCGAAACACTCTATGTTGAAGATGAAAATTATCTCGATATGGCGACAGCACTCAACGGAAGCGGTCCATCGTATGTCTTTTTGTTGATGGAAGCCCTGATTGATGTGGGTGTCCATATGGGATTTTCACGTCAAGTATCACAAAAATTAGTACAACAGACGATGCTCGGCTCGGTGAGCTATGCGATTCAATCGGGATTGCACCCCGCCGAATTACGAAATCAGGTCACGAGTCCGGGCGGGACATCGGCGGCGGCACTCTATGAATTAGAAAAAGGCAGTATCCGCACCGTGATAGCCGATGCGGTGTGGGCGGCTTATAAACGGTCATCAGAACTCGGTAAAAATAACAGTAAATAGAGGAGTCGGTCATGATTTTAGAGGTTGCAGAAGTTTATATTCGTCCCAATACACAACCCGCATTTGAAAGTGCGATACGGGAAAGTTTGGATAAGTATATCAGCAAATCCAAAGGCTTTATTAGCTTTGAGCTACAAAAGAGTATTGAAGATGAAACCCGTTATCTATTTCTTATCCACTGGGAAACCCTAGAAGACCATACAGTCGGGTTTCGGCAGGGGGAAACCTTCAAATATCATCGAGAACTCATCAGTCCTTATTTTGCCAAAGACCCATTTGTGCATCATTTCAATCGGCAATTTTAACATTGCCTCAGAATTGATAAGTAGTTTGTGAAAAAGTGGACAGATGTTTGTGGATAAGCTACAATAGTGCCTTTATAGTGGTTGTATAAAGAACATGGCTTTACACATCCAATGTTGGATGTTAAAACTATTTCATTTAGAAGAGTAGGAGACTAAAAAATGGCGGAAGCCTCCCAAAACCTCTTTCAGTCAATTTTAGACCAGATAGAGCAATATAATCCATCAGTAGAAGCGGTTGAAGTTGGGTATGTTCAAGAAATCGGTGACGGCATTGCGCGTGTCTCTGGCTTGGAAAATATCCGCTTTAGCGAATTGGTCACATTTGAGAACGGCGTTCCCGGTATTGCCTTCAATCTCGAAAAAGATGTAGTCGGTGTCATCATCTTAGGTGAATACGATACCATCAAAGAGGGTGCAGAAGTTCGTCCACAAGGACGTATCGCGTCTATCCCCGTTGGTATGGGCATGGTCGGTCGTGTCGTAGATGCACTTGGTCGCCCCATTGACGGCAAAGGTCAAATTGCCTCCAACGAATTTTACGAAATTGAACGCATCGCCCCTGGTGTGCGTGAACGTAAAAACGTGGGTCGCCCTGTTCAAACAGGCATCCTCGCCATTGATTCCATGATTCCTGTGGGGCGTGGTCAACGTGAGTTGATTATTGGCGACAGACAAACAGGCAAAACCGCCGTGGCGATTGATGCTATCATCAATCAAAAAGGGCAAGATATGTATTGCATCTATGTGGCTATCGGCAAGCGCAAGGGTGAAGTTGCCCGTTTGCAAGCCATTCTAGAAGCCAATGGTGCCATGGAATACACCGCCATCGTAGTCGCCTCTGCCTCTGACCCCGCCGCTATGAACTACATCGCTCCCTATTCGGGTTGTGCGATTGGTGAATGGTTCATGGAAAATGGCAAAGACGCGCTAGTCATTTATGATGACCTGTCCAAACATGCTTGGGCATATCGCCAAGTATCGTTGCTCATGCGTCGTCCACCCGGACGCGAAGCCTACCCTGGTGACGTGTTTTATCTCCATAGCCGTTTGCTAGAGCGTGCCGCCCAATTGAGTGATGAACGCGGTGGTGGCAGTCTGACCGCCCTTCCCGTCATCGAAACCTTGCTGGGTGACGTGTCTGCTTATGTGCCAACCAACGTTATCTCGATTACCGATGGTCAAATTTACTTGGAATCAAACCTGTTCTATGCGGGTCAACGCCCTGCGCTCAACGTTGGTATCAGCGTGAGCCGTGTGGGTGGTGATGCTCAAACCAAAGCCATGAAAAAAGTGGCGGGTGGTTTGCGCCTCGATTTGGCACAATTCCGCTCTTTGGCGGCATTTGCCCAATTTGGTTCTGACCTCGACAAATCTACCCAAAGACAATTGGATAAAGGCTTGCGCCTCACAGAACTGCTCAAGCAAGGGCAATATGTCCCGATGTCATTGTCAGACCAAGTGGCGCTCATCTTTGCAGGCACAAATGGCTACCTCGATGCAGTGCCAGTGGCACGAGTCAAAGAATGGCAAATCGGATTCTTGCGAGCATTCAACACCCAATTTGCCGATGTTTCCAATGCCATCGCCTCGCAAAAAGCCTTGCCAGACGACCTGCGCGATGCACTCGCCAATGCCCTTAAATCATTTAACGAAAACTGGAGCTAGTCATCACTGAGATGACTCTGTGGAGGGGACACCATGCCCCTCTGCCCATGATAAAGAGAGGAAAACATGCCCAGTTTACGCGAAGTTAAAAATCGTATCAAAAGTGTTAAGAATATCGGGCAAATTACTCGCGCCCTAGAAGCTGTATCGGCTTCTCGCGTGCGTAAAGCGCAGTCGCGTGCGCTTGCCAGTCGTGCCTATGCCGAAAAAGCATGGGAAATTTTGCTCAATATTCAAGCCGTCACCAAAGGCGGTGGGTCTTTGCATCCCCTATTAACCGAGCGCGAAACGGTTAAGACGATTATGATTGTACTGGTCACATCCGACAGAGGGTTGGCGGGTGCTTTCAACAGCAATATTATCCGTGTGGCGCAACGTTTTAGCGAGCGATTTGGCAAACCTGTCAAATTTGTTGCCGTTGGGCGCAAAGGGCGAGATGCCCTCGTGCGGGCAGGCGAAAATGTCATCGCAGAATTTAGCAATTTGCCAGAAGATTTGCGGATTAGCGACCTATCGCCTATTTCGCGGTTGGCACAAGATGCGTTTTTGAGTGGTGAAGTGGATGACGTATTCATTGCCTATACCGATTTTATCAATGTTATCACCCAACGCCCCACCGTGCAGGGATGGTTGCCACTGATTCCACACAAAATTGATAATTCAATTGGCGGGGAATTTCTCAAACCACTACCGATGGTATCGGGTGGCAAGCAGGACTATGAATATGAACCGAGTCCAGAGGCGATTTTAGATGAAATCGTGCCACGCTTCACTGAATTGCAACTGTATCAGGCATTGCTAGAAAGTCGTGCCAGTGAACATTCTGCGCGGATGGTTGCCATGCGTAACGCATCCGACAACGCCGTTCAATTGGCATCGGATTTGACGCTGGTCTACAACAAAGCCCGTCAAGCCACCATCACCGCCGAAATTTTGGATATTGTAGGTGGTGCAGAGGCGCTTCAGGATACACTCGATAAAGCCGCCGATAACTTGCTGGCTGCATACGAAAAAGAACTGCGTATCAATCCCACACTCGAAATGGGTGGCGGAAGTGTTGCCCACCAAATGGGTGGAACTGCTGTACTAGAACAAGTAGCTGTGGAAGCAATCCCATTAGCAGAATCAAAACTATCCAAAGCCAAATCTAAAAAAGAAGATGGTGATGATTTGACCAAAATTGAAGGCATTGGTCCAAAAATTGCTACGGCACTAAATGCTGTGGGAATTACCACCTTTGACCAATTGTCACAAGCAACAGAAGGCGTATTGCGCGGAGCAATCGAAAAAGCAGGGATGCGCCTTGCGCCCAGTATCCCAACCTGGGCAAAACAAGCCAAACTCGCCGCCGATGGCGCGTGGGACGAATTACAAGCCTACCAAGATAAACTCGTTGGCGGACGCGAAGTCTAAATTAAACTATCAATTTGAGGAGAAAATACACTCATGAGCGAAATTCAAGGTGAAGTATCACAAGTGCTTGGGGCGGTGGTAGATGTCCACTTTCCCGATGGGCATTTGCCAGAAATTTTTGAAGCCCTTCGTGTCCCCCGTGACGGGGGTCAATATGACCTCATCCTAGAAGTGCAATTGCACTTGGGCAATGGTAACGTCCGTACCGTGGCGATGGATACAACTGATGGTCTGCAACGTGGCGTTCCTGCCTATGCAACTGGTAGCCCTATCACCGTCCCGGTAGGCGAAGCCTCACTGGGCAAGGTGTTCAATGTATTGGGTCGCCCCGTAGACGGTACAACCGTCCCCGATGATGCCCCTCGTCGCCCTATCCATGCCCATGCCCCTACCTTTGAAGAACAATCCACCCAAGTGGAAGTGTTCGAGACGGGCATGAAGGTCATTGACCTCGTAGCTCCCATGACACGCGGTGGCAAAACCGGTATTTTTGGTGGTGCTGGCGTGGGTAAAACCGTGACCATCATGGAACTTATCAACTCCATCGCCCAACAACACTCTGGCTTGTCTGTGTTTGCTGGTGTGGGTGAGCGTACTCGTGAAGGGACACAACTCTATCAAGAAATGGAAGAATCGGGCGTGTTGCCAAAATTGGCGATGGTGTTCGGTCAGATGAATGAACCCCCTGGCGTGCGTTTGCGCGTGGCGCTCAGTGGCTTGACGATGGCGGAATATTTCCGTGACCAAGGCAAGGACGTGTTGCTCTTTATTGACAACATCTTCCGCTATTCACTGGCAGGTGCAGAAGTATCGGCGCTTTTGGGTCGTATGCCTTCCGCAGTGGGTTATCAACCTACCCTAGCCGATGAAATGGGTCAATTGCAAGAACGTATCACCTCCACCAGCACAGGTGCTATCACCTCGATGCAAGCCGTTTATGTGCCAGCAGATGACTATTCAGACCCTGCACCAGTAGCGGTATTCACCCATCTGGACGGGACAATCGCCCTAGAACGTGCGATTGCCGCCAAAGGCTTGTTCCCGGCTGTAGACCCGCTCTCCAGCACCAGCAAAATTCTTGACCCCCTCATCGTGGGTGAAGAACATTATCGCACCGCCCGCGAAGTGCAACAGGTTTTGCAACGCTATAAGGACTTGCAAGACATCATCGCCATTTTGGGCGTAGATGAATTGTCTGCCGATGACAAATTATTGGTGGCACGCGCCCGCAAAATCGAACAATTCCTCAGCCAACCCTTCTTTGTGGCGACACAATTCACGGGGCGCGAAGGACGTTATGTGAAAGTGAAAGACACTGTATCGGGATTCCGTAAAATTTTGGATGGTGAAGTAGACCATATCCCCGAACAACTCTTCTATATGGCTGGTGCCATCGAAGAAGTCATGGAACGTTTCGACGATTACGTGAAGAATCAATAATGGCGCATGGGGGATGACATCCCCCTATCTCATTAGATGAAGGATTTGACTAACCGATGGATAAAATTCATATAGAACTGGTCTCGCAAGAGAAAAAAGTGTTTGAAGAACTCAATGCAACGATGGTTCTCATCCCCGCCGTAGAAGGCACAATGGGCGTATTGCCAAATCATGCCCCAACCATTGCGGCATTGGGTTTTGGTGAACTCATTGTCCGCAAAGGCACCGCAGAAGAACGCTTTGCGGTATTTGGTGGCGTGGTAGATGTGCGTCCGGGTAAAGTGGTCGTCTTAGCAGAACTCGCCGCATCATCGTATGCCATTGATATTGAATCCGCAGAAAAAGCGCGTACCAATGCCGAAAAATTACTCCGTGAAGGGCTTCCACCCGAAGCAAATCGCGCGGCGGCTTTGGCGCTCCGTAAAGCCTCTTTGGAATTGCAAATTGGTCGTAATTTGCGCCAACGTGGTCCCATCATGCGGATTCTTGAGGAAGACGAAAAAGCCGAATAATAGGCATATCGTCTGGTTTTTGTCCCATAAAAAGCGTTATACTACTCAGGACGAGGCGCAATTGCCTCGTCCTTGCATTATAGGAAAAAGACACAAGACATTATGGCACTCTTTAGTAAATCTCTCGGAATTGATTTGGGTACAGTCAATGTACTCATCTACGAAAACGGACAAATTGTCCTACAAGAGCCGTCATTGGTGGCACTCGCCGCAGAAGAAGATGCGCGGGGCAATATCAATGTCCTCGAAATTGGTCAACCCGCCCGCGAAATGATGGGGCGTGTGTTTGATGAAGAGATTCAGGTCGTGCGTCCACTCCAAAACGGGGTTATTGCAGATTATGAAGTGGCAGAAGCGATGCTCCGTTATTATATGAATAAGGTGGCGGGGCGTTTACGCCTCTTTAAGCCTGTGGTGATGATTTCCGTCCCATACGGGGCAAATAATGTCGAAAAGCGGGCTGTGCGTGATGCCGCCCTCACCGCAGGCGCACGCGAAGCCTATCTCATTTATGAGCCCCTTGCCGCCGCCATCGGTTGTGGGTTGCCAGTCGGCACACCTGCTGGCGATATGGTCATCAATATTGGCGGTGGGGTCACAGAGGCGGCGGTTATTAGTATGAATAACATCGTCCGTGCCGACAGTGGGCGCATTGGCGGGTTGCGACTCGATGAAGGTATTATGAGCTATATACGGCGTAAGTATAACTTGGTCATCGGTCAATTAACCGCAGAATCGGTCAAAATTCAAATTGGCGCGGCGACTCATCAGACTAATGAACTCTCAATGGAAATTCAGGGCATTGATAACGTGTCTGGGTTGCCTCGGACGATTAATATCTCCACTGGTGAAGTGGTCGAAGCACTCGAACAACCGCTAGATATGATTGCCCAAGTCGTGAAAAATGTGCTGTCCAATACCCCGCCAGAATTGGCATCGGATATTATGGACAGAGGTATCATGCTCACAGGTGGAGGGGCATTATTGCGCGGGATTGACCAATATCTAACAAATAAAACCAATGTGCCTTGTTATCGGGCAGAAAATCCGATGATTGCCGTTGCGGTTGGGGCGGGACGCGCCCTAGAAGATCCCGCCCTATTCCGCAGAATTGCCACTCAAAGTTGAGTTATTTGAGGTAATAGGTCATGCGTTGCAAATGTGCCACAGGGTCAATGTATTGAACGTGTACCCCGTCTGGCACATTGATGCTGATGGGGGCATAATTCAAAATTGCCCGCACACCAGCCTCTATCAATTGATTGGCAACCTCTTGGGCATATTCGGCAGGCACGGCAATCATGGCAATCTGAATCCCTTTGGCAAGCACCGTCTCTTTTAGCTCTGCCATTGGTTGAATCACAAAGTTGCCCGGTTTTTTCCCTATTTTCTGGGTATTGCTATCAAAGACACAGGCGATATTAAATCCCCTATCAGAAAAACCACGATAATTCGCCACCGCCTGCCCCAAGTCACCCGCGCCGACCAGCACAATTTCCCACTCACGGTTAACTTTTAGCACCTGACGCAATTTTTCTTCGAGATAGGCTATCTGATACCCTGTGCCTTGCTTGCCAAACCCACCAAAATGCGATAAATCTTTGCGGATTTGTGCCGAGCTAATGCCCAAAATGCGCCCTAACTCATGGGACGATGTAACTTCTTGACCATCTTGCGCCAAGCGCATAAGCGCACGCAAATAAATCGGCAACCGCCCAATTACAATGTCTGGAATATAATCTGGATTTGTTGAATGCGATGGCATCTATGCCACGCTCCTATCTTGCGTGTGTGATAATTTGCACAAGAAAATGAAATTATAGTAACATTGTTTTACATGATATGCTAGATTGCGCCTATAAGTCTAGCAAAAAAGCATTTTCATCACCTATTTCTAAGGGAACTTTGGTATTATCAACATCGTAGGAGGCTATGGTGCATCCTATGTGCGCTGGTATCTAAGAGAATTTTTCCGCCTATGTCTGTCAAAAAAACATTGTTTTTCCTCAGCTTCTTTTTAGTGGGTATCCCTATTTTTTTCTTATGGCGCTCACAAACCCCACGCACCACATCCGAAAATCCACTACAAACAGTGCAAGTTTATACGGTAGGTGTGGGTGATGTTGAATTTGTCGTGTCGGCAGTGGGTCTCATTGAAGCCGACCAAGTGGTCAATCTCAGTTTATCCACAGGGGGGCGTGTTGCCGAAATTTTTGTGACACAAGGCGATTTTGTCGCCCAAGACACCCCTCTAATCAGGCTTGAAAATGATACCCAACGGCTTGCCTATGAACAAGCCATCCTAGGATTGCAACGGGCAGAATTAGAATACGCCCAATTGGTCGCGCCAGTGGATGAGGATAGTATCGCCATTGCCCAAGCCAATATAGATAATGCACGGGCGCAATATAATAGCCTCGCCAATGCGGTTACAAGCGATGATATTCGTACTGCCGAATTGACCTATCAAAATTGGCTACAAACCTATAACGCCCTCATCGCCCTGCGGGATAGTGCGCCCGGTGGATATGGTGGGACGGCTTATAATACCTATGATGCCCAAGCAGGCGCGGCATCTTTTCAGGCAGAAATTGCACGATTGCAATTGGAACAATTACGTAATAGCACCTCGCCCCAATTGGGCGCGGCATCGGCACGGATTCGCCAAGCAGAGGCAGAATTGGTACGTGTGCAAGCAGGCGCACAACCCGCCCAAATACAACAACAAGAGGTACGGCTCAAACAGCTAGGAGAGCGTGTAGCACGGGCAGAGACAGATTTTTACCGTACTATCCTCATAGCGCCGTTTGATGGCGTTATATCGGCTCAAAACGCGGAAATTGGGGCATTGGTCGCGCCGAATATGACCATAGCAGAAATAACAGACATCAACCCGCTATGGGTGACAATCCAAGTAGATGAACTGGATATTCGTCTCATCCAAGAAGGCATGATGGCACAAATTACAGTGGATGCCTTGCCAGACCTACAAATCCCCGCCACATTAGACAGCATTGCCCCCATTGGCAGAAATCTGAATGGTATCGTGAGTTATGATGTACGAATTGCGTTAACCGCCAGCGACCCGCGCATCCGTGTGGGGATGACCACCGAAGCCAGTATTATTATCGAAGAACGGCTGGGTGTGGTGGTTATACCCAATGCCTATATCCGCCGAGACCGCAATGATAGCGCCTTTGTGAATATTGTGCGCGGAAATGAAATTATCCGCGATGTTCCCATTCGGCTCGGATTGGTGGGGCAATCTGTCAGTGAAATAACAGACGGATTGCAACTTGGGGATATGATAGCGGTAGATATTGCCAGCAACCGCTTTATAGATGGCAGTTAACGTCTAAATAGGCGCGATAAAAGCAACCCGATAAATCCCAATCCTGCCAACACCAAAATAGGTGTAACTGGGGCGATTCCCGTTCTAGTGGTATTCATTGGGGTAACAACTGTAGGGGTCATAATAGACGATTCGCCATTGGGTGTTGGGGCTTGGGCAACGATATTAGGTGGATAAGTGAAGGTGGGCAAAATAGGGCGTGGAGTCGCTTGAATGCCTTGTTGCACCACACCTGTTTGTTGAGATGGTGGCAAAATTTCGCGCACCGCCACTGTGAGGGTGAGTTCACCACCAGGGGTTAGTATCACCGCCTCAAAGGTAGCCGTGCGGTTAAATGCCTCTGGGTCTTGTGGTGTGGGACTAACCAGGCTCAAATCGGTCAGAAGTAACCTGTCACCGATAATATCCACCAAATCGCCAAATACATAACCTAAGCCTGTGGGTGATTGCTCATAGCGAATCTGATACCACAAAAAATATTGCCCCACGACCACATATCGTTCACCATGGCGAATCGCCCCCAATCTATCCGATTCTGGGTCTGCCTCCAAGCGCACATTCACAGGTCCCGCACTCTCTTTGGCTTCTAGCTGAACAGGACCCGGTTCTGTTGGGGTAAAAGTGGGCAGAGGGGTATTTTCTAATGTTGGACCAATTGTCATCAATGGTTGTGCCGTGGGCAATATAACCGGTGCGGCGGTATTGGTTGGTGCTTGGGCTTGAGTATAGTTATAGCTGGTGAAACTAGTCATCAGCCCTGCCCCAAAAATGAGTGTTAGCATCGCAAATACAGATTTTTTTATCATATCACCATGAAATCCGATTAATCACCGAGAGTCGTCCTTGTTCGGCGGTGAGTCGCTGTCCATTAAAATCTAAATATCCCTGATATTCCTGATTCGGAATACTTACCACACGCCATCCGCCCAAATTGAACACAGGACGGGCATCATGAGTGGCGCATAGGGGGCAATCGGTGGGTATCCACTCGCCGTTATATTTTCTGGCAATATGCAGATGGGTGGCTGTGGAATATCCGCCCTCGCACGAAGCTCTGCCGATGGGGTCGCCTTGCTTAACGCGCATCCCCACAGGGGCGCGGTCTTGGGTGGCGATGTGCAGGTAAAATATCACCCATCCTGTGCTATCGTCTCCATCGTTATCCAAATCGAGCCAGACCCCTCCCTCTTGACTACGCGCAATAACTCCATCGGCAACGGCACGCACCCAATATTGAGAGACAAAGCAAAATAACCCATCTGTCCGTTCATCTGGCGGGGCAAAATCCAATGCCGACCATGCGCTACTGGTTGCCCAACCACCATGCGCCCCACCCGTGAAGAACCAGACTTCACCAGAAGCAAATGGCAATCCCAAATCGGGCTGAATCAGGTTTGACGGGATGATTGGGTCTTTGTCCTCAAATGGATTGCCAAAATAGGCATAATATAGGGCAAAAAAACCTTGTGGTGTAGTGATAGCACCGCGCCAACTGCCAACATCACTGCTTAGGCTAAACAGATATTGCAAGGCAACTGTCCCCGCGTTCAGTCCAGCATCGTATAAAAACCGTTCCCCTGTTTCAAATTCCAGTGTAGTGAGACCACGCTGTTTCCAGCCATAATATCCCACATTTAGATGATATGCCGCCCAACTAAGCTGACGATATAACCCCAAACGATTCGCTTGCAACGAATAAATGAGGGGAAATGTGCGTTGTGTTTGGCTAGGAGTGGTGTTGCTCAACCATCCTGCCCGATATTCTAATAAGACCAATAATAAGCGCGGGTCTATGCTATATTCAATCGAAACCCGTTCAATCACCTGTGTGGCGGTGAGTGTTTGTTTGACTGTGCTACCATCAAATTGGCGCGAATCTACTTCATCGGTCACACCGCGCAAAAAACCACCCTGCTGAGCGATAAATCCCGCCACATCAAACGCATTACTGGCACGTACCACACGGCTATCGGGCAATATCTTGAATGCGGGGGTTAATTCGGTGGGCAATTGTGGCAACTGAATAATTTGCCCAATGCTCAGGATATTCGGATTCAACAATTCATTCTCTGCCAAAAGGGAGTCTAGGGTTGTGCCATATCGTTCTGCGATGGTGGATAGGGTATCACCCGCCACCACAATATGCTGTTGCATCCCTTGTGGGGGCAAATCGAATCGGGATGGATTGGGGGTTTGGGTGATATTTAGCGCCACAGGCACAGGCGATAATCCAACTGATGGCACAACAACCATCCGTGTGGGGATAGGCGATGGTGGCGCGGTGGGCATAGATACGATGGTCGTCGGTTGTTGAAATAGCGGTGGTGTGGCAGTAATATACACCACCTGCGGAGAGTTATCACCCAACGAACATGCCACTACTCCATATAAGAGGCAAACCATGACCATCCAAATTTTGATAAATTGTCTCATGTACCACTCCCAACGACCATCACATATTCGATAACACATTACAAGATGAGTGTGGTGGCTGTCAAGCCTGCTATCTGATGATTACCCAATGGTCTTATGGCACAATTTTTGACCAATAATTGACGGGTATCAAAAATATCGTTATAATCAAACTCAAATTTAATTATTCATCTAGGAGATAAAAATGCCGACTGTTTCTGAAATTCATTCGATGATGGTACAGGGGTTCATTCCAGAAAAAGCCGAAGGAATTAATGCTGTCATTCAATTTGATTTGAGTGGCGACAATGCTGGTCAATTCTATTTGGTTGTCGAAAACGGTACTGTCGAAGCCCATGAAGGCTTATCAGAAAACCCCAAAATGACCCTCAAAGCCGCCACCGAAGATTATTACAATGTTGCAACTGGCAAAACTAATGCCATGCAAGCCTTCATGACAGGCAAAATCAAAATTACAGGTGATATGAGCCTCGCCATGAAAATGCAATCTATGTTCAAAACAAGCTAAATTAAAGATACCTTTAAGAAGCTATTTTGTGAGGGCGCAACGTGTTTTGCGCCCTCTTGCATTTTAGGGGCTAAATATTAATATCTGCCAATGATGCCGAGGCAATGGCTTCATCTATCGCCTCAATCAGGTCATCATCTTCAGATTCTTCTACCTTATCTGCCAACCTCTGCAAAATCTTAGTGGGAAAATCACCGCCAATTTCGCCCAATGACCAAATCGCCATGAGCATAATCTCGCGGTCAGATTCATCGCGTGCCAATTTACCCAATGCTTGTGTTGCCTTTTTTATCTCCAACTCCCCCGCCGCCCGCACTGCCTCATAACGGATTTGTGGATTTTCGTTATCTATCTCTTTCAAGACTTGGTTATTCCACTGGTTATCATACGAGCGCCCCATCCCAAAAACGGCGCTGGCTTGCATCTCTGGAAATTGGCTTTTATAGGCTTCCCCAATCATCGCAGGCAGGCGGTCATCGGTACAATTAGAAAAGGCTTCTAATGCCCTACGCCGAATTTCGAGCGATTCTTTTGGGTTATTCCAGGTATCATACGCCAAGCGTTGCGCTATTTGAATATCGTTGGAGTCAAATTTTTCATATTCCCCCAACAAAATAAACCGCCCCAACACCTCAAACGCAACCACACGCACTTCGATAGATTTTTCGTTGCGTATCAAGTTCATAAGGGTGTGCAAGGTGTCTATAGATTCATCGTCCCATAACAATTCCACCCCAGAGGCACGCACTTGTGCATCATCATCTTGAATGGTCATCCGCGCCCAAGAGCGATAATTGAGCAGGTGATTATGCTCAATGGCATCCACCAAGCGTTGCATGATTTCTTGACGCTTAAATGTATCCAATGCCTTCCATGCAGGGCGCAGAGTCTTTGCCTCATCTATAGAGACATCAGATAGCCCCGCTATCAGCGATGGATACTGAATCGGCTTCAGTTTATCGCCAAGGCGAAGCAGTGTCTCTATCTCTGCGAGGGTCGGTTTATCGCCCAATTGGCTATAATCATCATCGGCATCGAGTTCTTCTAATGGTATTTCGAGATGATAATCGTCCTCTAAATCAAGTTCAGATAACTCGTCTAGGTCGTCATCATCATAATCCATAAAATCATCATCGTAATTGTCCATCATACCTCTTTCATCCTCATTAACGGAGTAATTCGCTTACAGGATTAATCACATCGTTGATGATGAGCAACACCCCCAACGATAGCAACAAAACAAAACCGACCATATGCACATAACCCTCGCGCTCTGGCGAAATTGGCTTGCCACGCACCAGTTCAATGAGCGCAAACACAATCCGTCCACCGTCTAAGGCAGGAATGGGTAACAAATTGGTGAACCCAAGCGCAATACTGATGAGGGCAATGAATTGCAAAAAGTCACCAATACGGTTTTGGATGATGCTATCTTGCAAGATGACCCCGCCTATTTGCCCAACACCCCACGCGCTAATCACACGGCTTTCGTCCCCAGACAATTGCCCACCCAGCAGCCGTGCGGGGAATTCTGCAATTCTGGCAAAAATTTCGAGTGTCTGATTCACACCATATTCAATTGAAGGGACAATACCCGATGGAATATAGTCTAATTCGGGTGACTGAATATAAGCGAATTGGCGGTCTGGTGTGGTAAAATCCGATAAAATACCAATGCCCATTGCACCTTGACCGGGTTGTGGGTTGGCGCGTAATGCAACCGACAGTGTGAGAATCTCATCACCACGCAATATAGTCAACGCGACAGATTTGCCCAGATTGGCATCGGTATAGGTTTTTAGGGCATCTACTGGCGATATTTCGTCCAATAACGACACCTCGTTAAATGACATAATTAAATCATCTGGCAAAAGTCCACCCACATCGGCAGGACTATTTTCTTCTACAGAACGCACCGCCACATAGCCATTAGTGGCATTCCATTGTGCCAAAATATCGGGTGTGACAGTCACTGATACTGTCAAATCTTCAAAACGGCCATCATCATAAAAACGCCGTACCTGAATGGGAATCGTTTGGTTGGCATTTTCGATGAGTATCGCTTCAAATTGCACATTATCTTCTATAAACTGCTCATCAATGCGCGTAATCCAATCACCTTGTTGAATCCCAGCCAATGACAACGGCGAGGTATCATCGAGTTCAATCACGCCGATTTTTGTCCCAGCAACCGTTGGCAAGCCAATAAGCCCAATGATGATAAATAGAAGCAACGCAAAAATAAAATTGGCAAGTGCGCCCGCCGCCATGAAGAAAATACGGGGCAATGGCTTCACTTCATAGATGGATGTGGGATTCACCACACCCCGTTGTGTCAATTCTTCTCGTTCAGAGAGATAGACGGTTGGCGTTGCCGTTGTTTTCTGTTCCATCTGTTCGGTATGTTTATTGACCAATTCTTCGCGTTGGCGTTCTGTGGCTTCTTCACCCAATGGGCGAATTAAATCCTCACCCAATGGGCGCACAAATCCCCCTAATGGGATAATATTCAACGTAAACTCCGTTTCGCCCCAAGAGAATAATTTGGCGACTCGTGGCGGAAACCCAATCCCAAATTCCAAAACGGTGATACCAACTGCTTTTGCCGCCAACAAATGCCCCAATTCATGCACTATCACCGCAGGGATAAGCACAATGATAAAGGCGATAATGGTCAGCAGTAAATCATTTCCAATAAGCGACTCAAACATAACTCTATGCCTCAATTCTTAACCGAATACCGTCATAATGGCGTGTAGTTTATATTATAGGGGAGTTTTCCCAGATGGTGCATAACCATTAGATGAGATGTGCGCTACCACCCACACTTGCCGTCCGCACAGCCAACACGCCATTTATCTGGCGCAAGCCGTCTGCAACCAGTTCTGCATCGGCGCGTAGGCAAATACAATGCACGTTGGGTCCCGCATCCAACGTATAACACACATTCACCCCATTTGCCCGCCAATGACGCACGGCATCCATCACCGTAAGGGTGGTTGGCAACCAATAGAATAGTGGTGGGCGGCTGGTCATCATCACGGCGTGCATGAGGTTGCTATCATATTCAACCACATCGGCAAATGTGCCAAAATCGCGGGATAAAATCGCTTGTTGGCAAATTTTGAGCCGTTCCCCCGCCCCATTCACACGGGCAATTTGCAAATCGCTGGTATTAGCAGAGGTATGCCCCTGTCGTGACCCCACCGCCTTATGTTCCCCACTAATAATCGCTATCACATCCACTAAATCCCAATAATCGGGCGTGGCAAATGATTCTGCATACGATGTCTCGTGACTATCACCCATGTGCCATAACACAAATCCACTTGGGATAGAGCGTGATGCAGACCCAGACCCCAAACGGGCGATACTGGTCAATTCCGCTTCAGATAAATCCCCACCCGTTGCCTTTATTGCCGCAAGAGTGAGCGCCGCAAAGGACGATGCAGATGAGGCAATACCCGCGCCCATCGGAAAATTATTCGCCGATTCAACATGGGCAAATGAGGTAATAGCTAGGCGATTTCGGATAAAAGTGAGATGTTCAGAGACCCGCGTAAGGGCTTGCCCTGTGGTGGGTTCTGTGTTGAGGACTAATTCATCAGACGTGAGGGTATCGTCCCATCTTACCTGTGTCTCGGTATAAATACCGTCTAAATTCATGCTAATAGATGAATTGACAGGTAATTTGAGCGGTTCATCGCTATTGCCCCAATATTTGATAAAAGCAATATTCGAGCAGGCGCGTGCAGTGGCTTGTTTCACAGTAGATTCTCCTGATAAATCGGCATAAGCGAGTTCATCTTAACCGATTTATGCGGATTTGACGAGATAGGTTAGCATTGTACAGTGTGGGAATAATCCCTATAATCAGACTTGCTTAGCCGTCAAAATAACGGAGTTATAATGCCAGCACTTCTTGGATTGTTGCGGACGATGCGTCCCAAACAGTGGACAAAAAATTTGCTTTTTGTCTTTCCTGCTATCGTGTTTGATGGCAAGTTATTTGAACTCGATTTCTTCCTACGCGTATTAGCCGCCTTTGCGCTATTTTGCCTCATGGCGAGTACGGTTTATATAATCAACGATTTAGTGGACTTAGAAAACGACCGCCAACATCCCAAAAAGAAAAATCGCCCCCTGCCCTCTGGAAATTTACCGATTCCCGTCGCCATCGGCGCGGCAATCGTGTTCCCCATTTTTACGTTGGGGAGTGCGATGCTATTTAGCCAACCCTTGGCGCTCATCCTTGCCATGTATCTAATTTTGCAAATCGCCTATTCGTTTTGGCTCAAGCATGTGGCTATTGTGGATGTGTTGGTCGTCACAGCAGGCTTTATCTTGCGCGTGATTGCGGGTGTGGTCGTCATCAATGTGCAAAATTTCTCCCCATGGCTCTATGCCGTCACCGGGTTATTGGCATTATTCCTCGCGGTAGGCAAACGCCGTCAGGAACTCATCACATTGGGCGAAAATGCCGTCAATGCCCGCCCCATCTACGAAGAATATAACCTCCCCCTCATTGATGATATGCTCCGTCTGGTGACAACCAGCACTTTCATCACCTATCTGCTCTATACAATTGAAGCACAAACCAAAATCGGCTCAGATTTAACCTTACTCACTGTGCCATTTGTGTTATATGGATTATTCCGCTATTTGTATCTCATCCATGTGCGCGGAGAAGGCTCTGCACCCGATGAAGTGTTGCTCAAAGACCGCGCCTTGCAGATTAACATCGTCTTATTCGTCATAGCCAATATCATCATCATTTATGTGTTGCCCACTCTATGACTAGCTATAGCGCCCCCGCCAAAGTGATTTTATTCGGTGAACATGCCGCCGTGTATGGCAAACCTGCCATTGCTGTGCCAGTATCATCCTTACGTGCCTTTGCCGATGTTCACCCAGAAAAGCACGGTAAAGGCTTGTATATCGAGGCGTTAGACTTGGCGCAGGTATTACCCGTCACAGTGAATAGTGATTTGATGGATAATGCCCTCATCTATACCGCCCAACAAGTCCTCAAAAAACTCATGGCACACCCGCCCGATGCAACTATCAAACTCACCTCACAAATTCCGATGGCAAGCGGGTTAGGCAGTGGTGCGGCAGTATCTACCGCATTGGCGTGGGCGGTGGCGGGCGCGGTGGGGAAAAAATTGGATGATGAAACCCTCAATCAACTCATTTTTAATATAGAGAAATTTTATCATGGCACCCCTAGCGGGATAGATAATACCGTCATTGTCTATGAGCGCCCTGTGTATTTTATCAAAGGGATGCCCCTACAACCCCTATCTATCGGCACACCATTCACACTGGTCATTGGTGATACTGGCGAGGCAGGGATTACACGGGTAGCAGTGGGCGATGTGCGGGCATTATACGATGCCAATCCAACCAAAATTACGCCAATTTTAGATGAAATTGGCATAATCTCTGAACAAGCTAAAATCATCATCGAAACAGGTAATCCAGATGATTTAGCCCCACTCATGACGCGCAATCATGAATTATTGCGCGATTTAACCGTCTCTGCCCTATCATTAGAAAAACTCATCACGGTGGCAATGGATGCAGGCGCATTGGGGGCAAAATTATCGGGTGGCGGACGCGGTGGCAACATGATAGCCCTTGTCCAGCCACACCAAGCACAACACATTCAAGACGCATTGCTCCGTGCAGGGGCAAAAAATGCCTTTATCACCACCGTCAAATAGGATAATTTTTATGCACACACTGATAAAACTCGGTGGCTCACTCATCACCGACAAACGAGTCGAAAACAGTTTTAACGCCGATATTATGCACCGTCTGGCACACGAAATCGCCCAAGCACAAAAAATCGCGCCGACATCACTCATTATTGGGCATGGCAGTGGCTCATTTGGGCATTTTGCCGCCCATAAATATGGCACGATGACGGGTGTATCTACCCCAGAAAATTGGCGCGGATACGCAGAAGTGGCGCGGGTAGCCTCTCAACTGAATACATTGGTGTTAGAGGTGTTGATAGGGGTTGGCTTGCCTATCCTCAAATTGCAACCATCGGCATCAGCACTATGTCATGATGGTGAATTGATTCAGATGGCGCTCAATCCCCTCATTACCGCGCTACAAAATGGGCTTGTGCCATTGGTTTATGGCGATGTGTCATTGGATGAAGTACGCGGTGGCACGATTATCTCTACAGAGACGATTATGACCTATCTCTCTAAAAATTTGCCCGTCAAACGGGTTTTATTGCTCGGTGAGGTGGATGGCGTGCTAGATGGTGATGGGCAGGTCATCCCGCGCATCACACCAAACACACTAATCAATTATCAATCGGTATTGGGTGGGTCGTATGGCACAGATGTCACAGGGGGAATGTTTGCCAAAGTACGTGATATGGTCAATCTGGTAAAGGAGCGCCCCCACCTATCCATCCACATTTTGAATGGACAAGTCACAAATCGCCTGTTATACACACTCACAGACGATTTGCAAACGGGGACGCTCATCACTAACGATTAGCGGTTATTGATTGGCTTCTGGTCGGAAAACGGAGGCAAGTGACGCATCATAATAATTGGCGCTTAGGTCATCTAGCCAAACTTCCGCCTCAACATCACCTCCTTGTGGATAGACCATCTCGGTGATGATAATCATCCGCCCCAATTGGCGCACCATCCGCGCTTGCACCGCAGGGACATCACAAGCCGTAGTCGTCCATTTGAAAATGGGCAATCCATAATATTCTGATACCGATTGGGTAAAATCGGCATTGCCTTGTGTGACCAATGTGGTGAATTGGGCATCATTTTGGGCGTTTATGGCATTGTCTTTGCTAGAAAATACAAACAC